>ERZ779865.22-NODE-22-length-142526-cov-50.307508_pt1 | contig 142526 bp, 122 predicted proteins | sample MGYA00433088_ERZ779865 | MGnify/ENA primary metagenome ERZ779865 (study PRJEB29588, sample SAMEA2151703) | human gut metagenome | biome: human gut; feature: human-associated habitat; material: faeces | place: Denmark | collected 2008/2010 ... | reverse complement strand
GATTGTGCCCATGCGTTGAAAACGCATATTTGAATGGCACAATCGACTTGCCGCCAAGTGTAAACGAGGGGGCGTTACCCATAATGGGAGGGGGCGTTACCAGAAAGGCAAATTTTAAATGGGCTGATGTTCAATGGGGGAGGGACGAATATGATATTGCGATGTAAAAACTGCGGCGGTGCGGTAAGACTTAATCCCGCCACAAGAAAGGCCGAGTGTCCAAACTGCGGCTCTATATATGCAGAAGAGGGCGACACGGACTACTACTATGCAAATGCCAATTCTCTTGCGGACATGAACGAAGATGTTCCCGAGGATTATTTCTCCTCTGACGGAAAAAAAGATGATACAGATAAGGGTGTCAGACCCGCTTTTAAGTTAAAGCTGAATGAGGATGACGATGAAGATATCAGCTCTGAGAATGGCAGCTCTGAGGAACACGATTATGAACATGATGACCATGACAATTCCAAAGAACCGGAGGTTAATTTCTTCCAGGACGATACCTACGAAGCCTTTGGCTACAACTTAAGGGAGCACGGCGGACAGATAACGGAAGAGATAGTATTTGCCCCTTCACTGGAAGCTGACGTAAGCTCCGGTATGGCTGGAAACAACGCCGGAAATTCTGATGATGAGGCAGACGATCAGTCTGAGCTTACCCTTAAGGAGGAAACCGGTCCTACCCCTGACGAGCTGGAGCAGAGGAAACGGGAAGCCAGAGGTCATATGCGTGTGGAACGCTACATCAAGGAGAGCGAAAAGGCTCTGGATGAATTGTACTTCGACACCCCCGACGAGGTTCCTGACAACGACTTTAAGCTTAAATATCTGAACTTCAATATCTACAGGTGTGCCGCCTGCGGTGCGAAGCTTATGCTGACAGGAAGAGACGCTTCCACCATATGTGCCTACTGTGGTCAGCCGTCCATAGTATTTGACAAGGTATCCAACGAGTTCTGTCCGGATCTGGTCATTCCCTTCTCCGTTACCAAAGAGGAAGCCATGACGAATATAAAGGCTGCCATACAAAACAGTAAATTTGTCAGCAGGGAGATAGATAACTACCGCCTTGATAACCTGATAGGTGTGTACATCCCGTACTGGCTGCCTACCATAGATATAAGAAAAGCAATGAAATTAAACGGAACTAAGCAGATAAGACAGGAAAAGATGCTATCATCCTCATCTTCCAGCGAAACCACCACTATACCTGTGAAGCTGCTCCGTGATATCGAATGCATATATGCAAGGATAACCGCAGACTCATCAAGGCAGTTAAATGACGACGTGTCCAGACGTCTTGAGCCCTGGGACACCGACAGAGCCATACCTTTCACCCCTAAGTATCTCACAGGCTTCTATGCAAATGTCTATGATGTGCCTGCAGGGGAAGCCATTAATATATCAAAGAAAAGGGCAAAGGAATTTATTGACGAATACATATATGATTCCTGTGCAGAGTTCCAGCCTGTAACTGTTGAGAGCGAGGAGACCACCTGCGATGTGGCAGACTTGGAATACGCTCTGCTTCCGGTGTGGTTCATGACCTTCAGATGTAACGATAACATAATAAATATCCTGGTAAACGGACAGACCGGCAAGGTGGTGGCACACCTGCCTAACGACACTGCCAAGGTTGCAAGATCTGCTATACCTATAGGAATAGGCGTTGTATTTGCTTATGCGGTGCTTGGCCTTATATGCGGGCTTCTGAACAATATCACTCCATGGCTGTTCCTGTTCGCCACCGGCTCGGCTGCATTTGCCAGTATGAGAAATAATATGAAACGGTACAACATCAGCCGTACCACAATGAAATCTTCAGGGTTAAAACAGATATCCCGGAAAGGAAGGGGCATATGGTAATATCAGTACCCGCTCTGATCATAGGGCTTATAGGCGGTATACTATGCGGCATCTGCGTTGCCGGCAATATAATAATCAAAAAGATAGTGAAGTCCTCTGTCTTAGGTGGAGATATCGGTGAGGCAAACGACTTCCAGCAAAGGGGAAATACCATAATCCACGCCATGGTGGATCCGCGTAATACAATAATAGGCGAGTCATATAAGAAATAAAAAAAGGCTGCAAAATAAGTTTCTAAAAAATAGGACCATTTGTATGATCGAATGGTCCTATTTGTATGATAAAATCAACTTGCAATGAACGCTTTGCACAATAATTATTCTAACTTAAACAGACTCATGGTATCTCTCCCAGGTATCCTGTGACAAATGCCAGATATGGCTCATACGACACCCCTACATTGACATTATATCCACGTCTCAGAAAATCATTGTATATAATGTTTTCCATAATGTGTCCAAGATCATATTGTCTAAAGTGGAAAAGATTACGGATTCGCAATAATTTGAAAGGTGGCTTGCCCCACAATCACAATTTATGGCAAACCACCTTATTTCTCTGTATCCTTTCAATTTTCCACGATTTATCAACCTCAAATAAATGCGTGCTTATTTAATCATACTTTAAACGAATCTATCCACTTCTGGGCTTCTATTCCTGGATTATAATCTTCAAGTGCACTCAATTCTTCCCCATATCTATAATTTGAATCAAATGCACCGGAAGCAACATTATATACATACCTAAATTCTTGAGGCATAGGCATATCGTATTCTTTACATATATCTTCAAGTTCAGGTATAATTTCATCCTCTATCACATCAAATATATCTAATATATCTTTATCCGATATACCCGCTTCAAGATTACCAAGTATTGAGCCTTTTACTCCGAAGGCACACGTTTCCATTGCTGACCATTCATCCGATTGGACGAAAACATATATTGTATCTACATTATCACCTATAACCTCTAAAAACATTGATATTATTTCTGATTGTTTTTCTGTAAATGCATCTTCAAAAATCATAATTTACCCCTTCAGCAAATTTAGAATTTCAGCTTTCCCTTACCAAGCAAGACAAAGTCTGTTCCCTTTGTCATCATATTCTGTATTCCAATAATGTGGAGCATTCACTTTCGTATAAATGAAAGCCTACTCCCATATTATTTTTGTCCTGCCTATACTTTTTTCCGGTGCAAAATAGAATTTTACAAAATCGCCTTCCTTTAAGTTATGTTCTTCCTGTTCTGATTTTGTTATTGCTACATCCGCCATTGTAATTTTATTATATTCATTATTTTGCAGTACCTCATTAAACCATAATAGCCTTATGTCTATTTTATTTCCTTTATCCTTCATTTTCGCTACCATTGCTTTTTGTACCCATGCATTTTTCCCAACAAAATTTACTTCTGTTGACATTAAAATATTTCTCTGCTCCTCTGTTAATTTGGAAACCATATCTATGCGTTCTTTACTGTCTTTTCCTGCCACTATAAAAACCACGGCAATAAAAATAACTACTACAACTGCTACAATTAAGTATGACATAAAACATTCCTCCTACTTAATTCCATTTCCAAGCTTTAATAACCTGAATAAAGGAAATTTCATTTTCCCTTATTTTAACACATCAATTACAGATATTCTATCCTCAAAACTTGTAAATTTTATCTTTTCATAAAATTCTGCTTCATCGAATCCGAACAAATTCTCTGAAACCTCATATTCTTCATCCGTTGGTTCTATGATGAATGCCGGAGTCAATGACACCCCTTTTAGGAATTCATCTTTTATTCTAAGCATAGTCACGCACCCTTTTTTGTCTTTCTTACCTAACTCCATTGCTTCCCTTAATCACAATCAACATTCAATCTAAATTTTCCACAATGAATACATCTGAACAAATATCCAGCCAGGGAACCGCCCTTTTCTAACATTTCATTATCAAAGTCCATTCCCTCTACTTTTTTGTATTCTTCAATAATACTTACTAAATTCATCTCTTTTAATTCCGCATATCCTACATCACCTAAATACTCACAATAGTCATCGCAACATGCCAACCAATATTCGCCTTGCCAAGAACAATATCCCGGTGTTCGCCTAAACAATTCAGTCCTTTTCTCCTCATCTGATATTTCCTCTGCGTATTGGATAAATTCACCATCATACTTTTCTGCTGCCTTACCATTTGCCACACATTCCATGCAAATACAATCCACTTCTTCACTGCAGTACATAGTTGACACATACACATCTGTTTTGTTGCCACAACACTGGCATACATTATTATCGAACTGAACTGCATCTAAAACTTTTTCTTTATCGTAAACATTGGGATGATATTTAAATTTGGGTAATTTCAAAGAATTATCATTTATTTTTGTATCCTCTTCATCTTCACAACTACATCAACTCCGGACAGTTCTCTACATACTCAGAAAACAGACCCCCACCAATCTCATAATCTCTTAATGCAACTTCCTTGCAACTCATAACCTCAGGATTCAGTTCGTCAGGCAAAATACAAAGCAGACATTCTTCATCCGACATCAGTAAGTCATATTTGGAAATGCCGTACTTTTCATTAAAAACCCTGCCATTTACCACATAAATTTTAGGATTCTCGTTCATAAGAGGTCATCAAACAAGTAGGAAATACGGAATACCGGACCCTCTTGGAGGAACGATACCTTTGCTTCATCACTTGGGAGCAGATTGCTGTTGATATGGGATACGAACTACGTTATCTCCATAAACTTCACGGGAAAGCACTGGAAGAAGTAAAAATTCCACCTTCCTGCGAAGTGGACATGAAATGACATAGAAAGACACCCACGCCTTCTGATATTATTATAATAGCGAAAATGAAAATTACAGAGAACCTTATGGGAGCAATCCTACAGGGCTTTTCTTATGTCCACACGGAAGGAGAAACACGATGCCAAGGAAACCAAAAACGTCCCTGCTCCTATCCCGGTTGCTGTACTGTTGTTCCTTTTGGTCAGGGCTTTAAGGACATGTCTCCTCCGACAAAGGAATCTTATTCCTATTACCCCTGCATACTTTACCTTATAATACGCATGCTATTAAGGGAAAATTCCCTTAATATGTTGCCGTTCCCCTTATTTTGTGGTAATATTTAAGGGAAATAATCGGAGGTGAAGGAAATGAGAACTTTTAATTACTCTGAAATCAAGAAGCAAAAGTGGGATTCAGATGTTCTTAGCTTAATTGCAGCAATTTATAAAGAGGCCGGTAAACAGGAAATGTACCTGAAACAACGTCCTGAAGAATTAGAAAAACTGGTTGAGATTGCTAAAATACAAAGCACCGAGGCATCAAACGCAATTGAGGGAATTGTTACAACAAGCACTCGTATCAAGCAGATTGTAGAAGAAAAAACAACACCAAAGAACCGTGATGAGCAGGAAATTGCAGGGTATCGCGATGTTCTTAATATTATTCACGAAAGCTTTGATGCAATTCCTATCACACAGAATTATATTTTACAGCTTCACAAAATATTGTATAGCCACATGAATAATCCTATGGCCGGAAGAACTAAAAGTGTACAAAACTATATTAGTGCCACCTATCCAGATGGCCATGTAGAAACTCTGTTCACTCCACTTGCTCCATACGATACTCCACAGGCTTTAGATAGAATATGTGAGGAATATAATCGTGTCATTGGAAATATGGAAGTTGAACCCCTGATTGCAATTCCAATCTTCATTCATGACTTTCTTTGCATCCATCCGTTCAATGATGGAAATGGACGAATGAGCCGTTTGCTTACAACACTTCTGTTATACAGAAATGGCTTTTATGTTGGCAAGTATATTTCATTGGAAGCTAAGATTGCCAAGAACAAGGACCTGTATTACGACGCACTTGGTCAGGCACAGATTGGCTGGCATGAAGGGACAGAGGACTCAGTTCCATTTATCAAGTATTTGCTTGGTACTGTTCTTGCTGCATACAAAGATTTCGAAGAACGTTTTGAACTTGTTGAAACAAAGTTGCCAGCTCTCGAAACAGTCAGACGAGCAACCTTACACAAAATAGGTCGCTTCACAAAGCAGGATATTCGTGAGCTTTGCCCTTCGCTTAGCGTCAGCTCTATAGAGGGCTCACTAAGAAAATTAGTCGCATCTGGTGAACTAAAACGTGAAGGCTCAGGAAAGAACACTTGCTATTTTAGAATGAAATAATACCATTAAGTATTTTATATTTCCCTTAAACATTTCCATTTTTTAAGGGAAAGTCACCGTAATTAAGGTTAAGCATCTGCAACTTATCCTCTGTACCCTTTCATTTTATTTCTTTAGCCACATATCTTATTTTCTAAGATTGCTCTCTTTATCGAAAAAAGCCTTCTCTAATGCATCATATTCTTCTTCAGAACACACTTCCTTACACTTTTTCTGATAGTTCTTTGAACGCTCCAACATATCTATAATCTTATCGCACGGAAACTCTTTACACTGATTACATTTTTCAATACCATGCTTATACAGTATATTTCCTCATAAGGATTATAGCAATTTGTAACAGATGAAAGAAAAGCTGTCTTCCCTTCTATTTTATTTGCTTATCGGCTTTGAGCATCTTTTGATATCTATAAATGTACCCCATTTTTCCTTGTGTCCTGTAAATCTTTTCATGAAACTGGCATAACATTATTTACATCCATGTGGACAGCCCACATATGGATTAATAACATAATCACCGGCAGGGATATTGGATTTTGTCAGATAATCCTTTGCCTCAATTTCCTTTTCAATTATATTCATTATCGAATAGCTCCTCCATGAAAATGACACTCATATATTTTTTCATCTATGTAAAATATTTCTTCATATCCCTGAAACCATACAAACTCGCCATCTATTTTGCAATGATAGTGATAATCTCCTTTTGCATATATCTCTGGACCACGAAATGGCAACTCTGCCGAAACTTGCATAAGCACCTCTTTCAAGAAATTGCCACTGAAATTCTCCCCTATCACACGTCCTACATAGTTCATGCTCCAAACAGGATTCTCACGCAACCCCCGTCAGCTATTTCTACCTAAACCATCTTCCGATATCACAGCTTGAAAAATGATACCAATTATCTACTATCTTAAACTTGTGCATTCTCTCAGTACGAATACCACTGATCTCACCGGGCTTGGGAGTCTTCCCATCTGACGAATATACATATGCCTCTCTGCCATTCAGATTACAAAAAGAGACAAATCCTTTATTCACAACTATACGATCTAAATTCTGTCCATCTAAATAATAATTTTCATAAACCTTCTGGAAGAATTCACGACTTACACCATCGAGTTTAATTTTTCTTGAGTCAGCATAGCAATATAGTGTGTTGTCATCATCTGTAAATGAATAAACTACCTTGGATGTATATTCGTTAGAGTTATAATCGTTCAAGCAAAAAACCGCCACATAATCATATGCGTCAAGTTCCTTAATAAATCTTTTTACAACATACTCATCTGGTCTATTTAATTGCCATATAACCAATACTACAACCAATACTGTTGCAAGAGAAATTATGATCAGTTTTTTATGTCGTAACTTTTTCATTGTAATGTTCCCCTTATTGTTTTCTCAATAATACATATTGATTTTTCTACTTAACCCCATACTCTGCTTCCTTTCGTTCTCTTATAATTTCTCCTTTTTGTATTTTCCTTTTTGCACCCCTTTCTCCATTTGCTGAATAAAATAATTATATTATATTTTATTCTGCTATTCAAGGAAATTATTATAACGCTATGTCAATATTGCAATAGTGTAAAAAAACAGGGACATGCGGATACAATCCGCACATCCCTGTGTAACATTTTTATTTACAATGCATTAAGCATTCTTCTTAACACCAAGTGTTACCTTCTCACCATTGATGTTCCATTCCTTTGAATATCCGTCAACTGAGCCTGTAACCATATCTGTAGCCATAACGTCTACCTTGATACTGTCTGCATTTGCAGCGATAACTGACTGAACCTTGTCGTTTCCTTCAGCGTAAACAGTTATCTTATCCATTACCTCGAAGCCTGCTTCTTTTCTCATGGTCTGGATCTTTGATACGATCTCTCTTACGAAGCCTTCCTCTAAGAGCTCCTCTGAAAGCTTTGTATCGATAACTACTGTTACTCCGCCGTCACTCTCTGAAACGAAGCCATCCATCTGTGCCATATCTATAAGAAGATCTTCTTCAGCAAGGGCGATCTCCATGTCGTCAACTGTGAACTTAAGAGCACCATTTACCTTAAGCTCTGCCATGGCTTCATTTCCGTCTACTGATGAAAGATATGCCTTGATACCGCCAAGGTGCTTGCCATACTTTGGTCCTACTGTTCTAAGCTGTGGCTTGAAGCTGTAGGTTGTGTATGCTGATACATCATCTGAGAATACTACACTCTTGATGTTAAGCTCGTCCTCGATGATTGCCTTCTCCTCACCCTCAAGCTTCTTGTCAGCCTTAACATACATTGTACCGATAGGCTGTCTGTTCTTGATATTTGCAGTGTTTCTTGCAGCACGTCCGAGAACTACGATCTTAAGGATCTCGTCCATAGCTGTCTCAAGCTCAGGGTCTATCATCTGCTCGTCCACTGTAGGGAACTCGCACAGATGAACTGAAAGTGGTGCATCTTTATCTATATTTCTCACAAGATTCTGATAGATATCCTCTGCCATGAATGGGATCATTGGTGCTGCAGTCTCAGCTATTGTAACCAATGCTGTATAAAGAGTCATGTAAGCATTTACCTTATCCTGCTCCATTCCCTTTGCCCAGTATCTCTCACGGCCACGACGAACATACCAGTTACTTAAATCATCAACAAACTCCTCAAGAACTCTTGTGGTCTCAGGGATCTTGTAATTTGCAAGGTTGTTGTCCACTGCCTTAACAGTTGAGTTAAGCTTTGAAAGAAGCCACTTGTCCATAAGTGAAAGCTTCTCGTAGTCAAGCTCGTGCTCTAATGGGTTGAAATTATCTATATTTGCATAAAGTACATAGAAAGCATATGTGTTCCAAAGTGTTCCCATGAACTTTCTCTGACACTCTACTACTGCGTCCTCATGGAATCTGTTAGGAAGCCATGGTGCTGAGTTGCTGTAGAAGTACCATCTGATGGCGTCTGCACCGTACTTGTTCAGTGCGTCCATCGGATCTACAGCGTTACCCTTTGACTTACTCATCTTCTGTCCGTCCTTATCCTGAACGTGACCAAGAACGATTACGTTCTTGAATGGTGCCTGGTCAAAGAGCAGTGTTGATATAGCCATAAGTGAGTAGAACCAGCCTCTTGTCTGGTCAACAGCCTCACTGATGAAGTCAGCAGGGAAATGCTGCTTGAAGATGTCCTCATTTTCAAATGGATAGTGCCACTGTGCAAATGGCATTGATCCTGAATCGAACCAGCAGTCAATAACCTCTGATACTCTGTGCATCTGCTTACCACACTCAGGACACTTGATAGTAACAGCGTCGATGAATGGGCGGTGAAGCTCAATGTCATCAGGACAGTTGTCACTCATGCTCTTAAGCTCTGCCTTTGAACCGATGGCATGTCTGCAGCCGCACTCGCACTCCCAGATATTAAGTGGAGTACCCCAGTAACGGTTTCTTGAAAGTCCCCAGTCCTGAACGTTCTTGAGCCAGTCGCCGAAACGTCCCTTACCAATGCTCTCAGGGATCCAGTTTACTGTATCATTATTCTTAACAAGCTGATCTCTTACTGCTGTCATCTTGATGAACCATGTATCTCTTGCGTAGTAGATAAGTGGCTTGTCACATCTCCAGCAGTGTGGATATTCATGCTCAAACTTAGGTGCGTCGAAGAGGAGTCCTCTGTTGTCAAGGTCTACAAGTACCTTAGGATCTGCGTCCTTTACCCATAAGCCTGCAAATGGTGTCTCTTCTGTCATCTCACCCTTGCTATTTACAAACTGTACAAATGGAAGATCGTACTTTCTTCCTACATTTGCATCGTCCTCACCAAAAGCAGGAGCTATATGAACGATACCTGTACCATCTGTCATTGTTACATATGAATCACATGTGATGTAGTGGCCCTTCTTCTTCTGGGCTGCTGCCTTATCTGCTGCTGCCTGGTAAAGTGGCTCATACTCCTTGTACTCAAGATCCTTTCCTTTGTATGTCTCAAGAATCTCATAAGCCGCTACAGCAGGTGAATCCTCTGTTGCTTCCTTTGCAAGTCCGCCTAATACCTTATCAAGAAGTGCCTCTGCCATGTAATATGTGTATCCGTCAGCAGCCTTAACCTTAACGTAGGTCTCATCCGGATTTACACAGAGGGCTACGTTTGATGGAAGTGTCCAAGGTGTTGTTGTCCATGCAAGGAAATATGCATCCTCACCTATAACCTTAAATCTTACTACTGCTGAACGTTCTTTAACTGTCTTATATCCCTGGGCAACCTCGTGACTTGAAAGAGGTGTACCACAACGTGGACAATATGGAACGATCTTGAAGCCCTTGTATAAGAGACCCTTATCCCAGATCTTCTTAAGTGCCCACCACTCTGACTCGATGAAGTCATCATGATATGTTACATATGGATTATCCATGTCTGCCCAGAAACCAACTTTTCCTGAGAACTCTTCCCACATGCCCTTATATTTCCATACTGATTCTTTACATTTCTGGATAAATGGCTCAAGACCATACTCTTCTATCTGTTCCTTGCCATCAATTCCAAGAAGCTTCTCAACCTCAAGCTCTACAGGAAGACCGTGAGTATCCCAGCCTGCCTTTCTTACTACGTTATGTCCCTTCATTGTCTGATATCTTGGGATCATATCCTTGATTACACGGGTAAGGACATGTCCTATATGTGGCTTACCATTTGCTGTTGGAGGTCCGTCATAGAAGGTATAAGTTGGCAAATCCTTTGTTTCTTCTACACTCTTCTCAAATATCTGGTTTTCCTTCCAGAAATCCAGTACCTTCTGTTCACGCTCTACGAAATCGAGCTTTGTGGATACTTTGTTGTACATCTGATCCATCGTCCTTTCATTTTATTTTTTTCAAAATTATAATTTAAAAAGCCCTTCCGTCGTAATCAGGACGAAAGGGCTTGAAATTCGTTATACCACCTATTACCACTATACTTATTGCCTGTGCGACCACAATATCTATGATCCCTTAACCACCTGCAATGCATACACGTTTCCGTTAACGCCGGAACTACGACAGAGCCTACTTGATAAGATCATATCTTTCGGTCTGCAACTCCAGAGTGATATTCGATCAGCCACTACTTACACCGGGCTTCCACCATCCCCGACTCGCTTAAAGCTTTCATGTGCTGTCTACTGTCTCTGTCATTGTTTTTGATCATGTTTATTTTTAACATGCTTAGTATAGCAATTTATATTTTTATAGTCAATAAGTTATTCTCACTTTTGACCACATTTAATCTGCCTTACTTATATAATGAGTGATACCAATCTGCACTTCCTATAACACTCTGGATATTGCTTATAGTTGTTCCGTCTGCAATCTTTCCACCGAGGAAATCAAGGAATACGCATACGATAAGGCATACAAGAACTGTTGCTGCCGCTGCGATTATCTTCTGGTTAGGGTTGAGATTTGCAACGTCCATAACTGCCTTGATAGCAAGCATTATTCCGACAAACATGATACTTCTGTAGAGTATATCTGCAAATGAACCAATGGCTCTTACTTCTGTAAGTGCTGCAAGAAGTGAGATTATACAGCTTGCTGCAACTGCAACAGCACCATATGCTGCGGCAATACCTGTAGCTGTGATAGCCTGGTTAAAGTTTACTCCGCCTCTGAATACTATGCCGATAAGTAATGTTGCAACACCGGCAACAGCAAATTCAAGTACAATGACCATGATAAGTGCGTAGAATATAGGATTTGCAAGGTTCTTTCCGCCTATAACCGCAAGTGAAATAAGTACAAACAGGAATGATACAATGGCATGTAAACCAATGAAGATACTTCCTGTAGCTATATTTGCTGATGACATAAGATTTCTTATAGCGTCAGCAGGCGATGTAAGAAGACCTAAGAAGCCCTGGATGCAGTTTGTCACAACCGGATTTGGCTGTGGTCTGTACTGCTGGCCACCCATCGGCTGTCCGTACTGTGGACCACCCATTGGCTGTCCGTACTGCGGGCCGCCCATCGGCTGTCCGTACTGCTGACCACCCATTGGCTGTCCGTACTGTGGGCCGCCCATCGGCTGTCCGTACTGCTGACCACCCATTGGCTGTCCGCCAAACTGCTGACCATTCATTGGCTGTCCGTACTGCTGACCATTCATTGGCTGTCCGCCAAACTGCTGGTTATTCATCTGTGGATTATTCATATTTCCCTGTGGATCCATCTAAATATTACCTCCTTGTTTCCCGAGAAGCACACATATATGTATTGTTAAAGTCTTTGTGCTTCATCCCCTGGTTTAGGTGTACAATGTCCTAATTGCACCCACTGCCATGATATCATTTAATTACGGATTTGTCATTAAAACAATCCAAATTTGCCAAATTATACAGAGATTTTGGGTAATTTTTACCCAAGCGGCCGTCACCCTACCAATATCCGGGTATCCATCGGAACACTGTCGGTGAAGAAGTCCGGGACTTTGGCGGTTTTATTTCTTATTGTTTTTGTGCCCAAGTGGGGATTGCATATGGTTTTTTGCAACTTTTGCGGATATTTTTCAGTAAATATAGTGTTTTTAACTATTTGTTCCCTATTTTTATCAATTTATCAAATCATCTGGTTTTAATCGTGGAATTATACACCTTTTCATGATATTATTAAGATTAGAGATATTTATACCAAACAACCGTAAATTTTGTTTGATATATCAACCGACAGTTTGTATTGGAGATGCCATGAAGAAAATAAGTCTTATAATACCATGCTATAATGAAGCCCCTGCACTTCCATTATTTGCAAAGGAATTGAATAAAGTCATAACTCAGATGAACAAAGAAACTCACGATTACAGCTTTGAAGTATTGCTGATCGACGATGGCTCCACAGATGAGACCAAAGACGTTATGAAGGATCTGTGCCACAGAAGTAATCTCTGTGAAAATCCATCTGACGCCCGTCCTTCCGCCACCGACAAAACAACTTCCAACAAAACAGCTGTTTCAGACGCTTCATTTCCGGAAAATATTGCTTACAAATATATCTCATTTTCAAGGAATTTCGGAAAGGAAGCAGCCATGTATGCAGGTTTCTCCAATGCCTCCGGCGACTATGTGGCGGTTATGGACGCTGATCTTCAGGATCCGCCGACACTTCTGCCTGAGATGATCCACATTCTTGAGACTGAGGACTACGAGAGCGTTGCTACCAGGCGTGTCACCAGAAAGGGCGAACCCCCTATCCGGTCATTTTTCACAAGGCAATTCTATAAGCTCATCAACAAAATTTCCGATGCAAATGTAGTTGACGGTGCCAGGGATTTCCGCCTTATGAAACGCGAGATGGTGGACGCCATCCTTGCTATGAGCGAATACAACAGATTTTCCAAGGGTATATTTGGCTGGATTGGTTTTAAGACCAAATGGATAGAATTTGAAAATATCAACAGAATTGCAGGCGAGACCAAGTGGAGCTTCTTTGGCCTGTTTAAATACGCCGTAAATGGTATCATTAATTTCTCCGAAACTCCTATGTCTGTAGCGTCAGGCTTTGGAATTTTCTGTACCATACTGTCATTTGCCATGTTGCTGTTCTTCTTCATAAGAAAGCTGATATTCGGCGATCCCGTAGCCGGCTGGCCATCTCTGGTCTGTATCATCCTTTTTATTGCAGGACTGCAGTTCCTGTGCATGGGAATAATGGGCAAGTACATTGCGAAAACCTACACAGAAGTGAAGGAGCGGCCGCACTACATCGTCTCCGACAGCGATATTGAAGATATCAAGAAAATAAAATAGGATTGGGACTTTTTGCTCCCAATCCTATTTGTATATTGATAAACACATATTTATCACTTTGTCTTCTACTTTTCAAAGATGTGAACATCACATAATTCATATACACTATCGTAAACGTGTCGCACTTTGCGTAATCTATATACACTATTGTAAGCATGTCGCACTTTGCATAATCTATATACACTATTGTAAGCATGTCGCACATTGCGTAATCTATATACACTATTGTAAACATGTCGCACTTTGCGTAATCTATATACACTATTGTAAGCATGTCGCACATTGCATAATCTATATACACTATTGTAAATATATCGCCTCTTTTCCATTTGCATACAATAATTATCTGAGGTATTTTTCTACTTTGTTTTCGATAATCTTAGTGCTTATAATACTCTCTGAAGTTTCAAATGTAGCAATCAATTTTTCACCAATATATATGCCATTTTCTTCATATGCCTGTAATTTCTTTATGGCACTTCTGGCATATATGGGATCGTCCATTCTTCCATCATGTTCCCAGTATATTTCTCCACCGGTTGTAGGCGACAAGAAAGTGAAATCAGGATAAACTATTCCCACACCTCTTAACCGTAATGGTTTTTCATACTTATAGCAAATACCATGATGATAGAAATAATCTGCCAAGATCTTTTCTGATTTTGATCTGACCTGCTCACCCTTCTCTGTCAATATAACTGTCGTCCCTTCTTTAAATTCTTTTCCCCTGTATTCCTGTTTGATCCACTGATCTTTTTTGTCCTCCCAACTTAACTCAATAGGCTCAACCAGCTTTTTCCGTTCTGCATGCATGCTGTCATATATCTTCTGTATCTCATCATTTTCATACCCTTTTAGTAATTTTTCTATTTGTTTCAATCTTTTTTCCGCAAGTCTGCTCACCTTTTCAAGATATGTTTTCTGAGCAAGCAATCTTGCCTGTTTCATATTTTCCGCACTCATTCTTGACAAATAAGTTTCTGTGCTACCCTCTGTGCTACTATGTACAACATAATATCTATAAGCTTCTTCATTAACTGAAATCCTTAATTTGCCAGTCACTTCATTTATTTCCTGTAATTGCAGTTGTGTTTGTGTTTTGGTAATAATTTGTTTTAGATATTTTTCTTCCAACAGCAATTTTTCCTTTAATCCATTCAATAATTCCTTCTCCTTGTTATTCGATTTGACTTTGTTTCTCACTTTTTTGATTTTAAGTCATTGTTTTTCCGGAACTTTCTTGACCTGTTTCTCACTTTTTGATTTTAAGTCACTATTTTTGTGGAACTTTCTTGACCTGTTTCTCACTTTTTTGATTTTAAGTCACTAATTTGCTCGGACTTTCTTGACCTGTTTCTCTACTTTTAGATTTTAGGGCACTTTTCCACCGAAATTCCCTTGACTCTCTTGGGGATTTTACACATTTAAGTCATAGGGAGAAAACCTTTTCGCTTTAGAGTACAAATTTCAAATTAATGATATATGATCTTAGAATTTATAGACAAAAACCACCTGTTAAACGCACGCCGGAAAGCAATTCACCATACACTCTTTACTACATTATCTTCATTCTGTGTTTCATTTGATTACCTTGCATGTTAGCACCGCTTACAAGGTTATGGCATGCTTTCCTTTTTTATGTGTCATTTGACACTTTTACTTTATTACTATCAAATTTCCTGATCCAAGTCAATTAAGATTGTATAAAGAATACATAAAATGAATGCAGGAAAACCAACACAGGAAAACCAACACAGGAAATTCAACACAGGAAAACCAACGCAGGAAATTCAATGCAAAAAATTCAATGCAAAAAATTCAAATGAACGCAGAGAACCCCGGAACATCGTTCCGGGGTTCTTCTCTTTCAATCCAGTATATATCTCCAAATCCAGCATACATCTCTTAATCCAGTACATGATACCTGTGATATATGTTCATTCCATCTATCTATATACTAAATATATCATTCATACTATTTCATACCATTACATATTACTTCTCAAGTATGTCGTATATAAGATTCATAACCTTATCACCGAAGTCTGCTGACATCTTCTGTGCCTCATCATATGAAGCACCCTTAACGCCGAAGTAGAACTTGATCTTAGGCTCTGTACCTGATGGTCTTACTGCAAGCCATGCTTCGTTTTCAAGCTCGTAGTAGAGAACATTGGCATTTGGGAAGCCTGTAGGTCTTACATCGCCTGTCTCAAGGTTTCTGATATACTCAAGACGATAGTCACGGACAACCTTTGTCTTGTAGCCTGCAACCTCAAGTGGTACATTTGCACGAAGAATGTTCATGATATGACCAATCTTCTTAGAACCCTCAACACCCTTAAGTGTTACTGTCTTGATATCATCTATATAATAACCATACTTCTCATACATATCCATCATGGCATCCCATAATGTCTTGCCCTGACCTCTGTAGTAAGCTGCTGCCTCACAAAGTGCCATAGTTGCAACGATAGCATCCTTATCTCTTGCATGAGTACCGATAAGACATCCGTAGCTCTCCTCGAAACCGAAGAGGTATGTTCCCTTGCCGGTCTCCTCGAACTTAAGTATCTCACGTCCGATGTTCTTGAAACCTGTGAAACACTCAATAAGGTCTGTGCCGTATTCCTTGGCAATAGCGTCTACCATATTTGTAGTAACGATAGTCTTAATGATAGCTCCATCTGTAGGAAGTGAACCATTCTTAGCCTTCATCTGGCTTACTTCGTACTCACAGAGAAGACTTCCTGACATGTTACCTGTGAATACCTTGTACTCGCCGGTCTTGCTGTCCTTGGCATAAACACCAAGTCTGTCTGCGTCAGGATCTGTAGCAAGCACAACATCTGCATCAACCTTCTTTGCAAGGTCAAGTGCCAATGTAAATGCTTCCTTTGCCTCAGGATTTGGATACTCTACAGTTGGGAACTCGCCATCAGGAAGCTCCTGCTCAGGTACCACATAAACATTCTCAAATCCAAGCTCTGCAAGTATTCTTCTTGCAGGGATATTACCTGTTCCGTGAAGAGGTGTATAAACGATCTTAAGCTCCTTGCCATACTTGTCAATGGCATCCTGATTAATAACCAGCTTCTTAAGCTCTGCCATGTAAGCATCGTCAACCTCTGCGCCGATAGTAACAAGGAGTCCGGCTTTGATAGCCTCATCCATGTCCATTGTCTTTGTATCAGCGAAATCTGTAATGGCCTTAACCTCAGCCATAATTCCTGTATCGTGAGGAGGTGTTATCTGTGCGCCGTCCTCCCAGTATACTTTGTAACCATTGTACTCTGGTGGATTGTGGGAAGCTGTTACATTTATACCAGCTACACAACCAAGATGTCTTACTGCAAATGACAATTCTGGAGTTGGACGAAGTGACTCAAATCTATATGCCTTAATTCCATTGGCTGCAAGACAAAGTGCTGCTTCCATTGAAAATTCAGGTGACATTCTTCTTGAGTCGTATGCTATAGCTACGCCCTTATCCTGCTTACCTGCTTTGATAATGTAATTTGCAAGACCCTGTGTAGCCTTACGAACCACATATACGTTCATTCTGTTGGTTCCTGCACCGATAATACCTCTGAGGCCTGCAGTACCAAATACGAGATCGCAATAAAATCTCTCTTCGATTTCTTTCTCATCATCTTTGATCGCAAGGAGTTCATCCTTGGTTTCCTGACTGAACAATGGGTTGTTCAACCACTGCTCATATATTGCTTTATATCCACTTTCGCTCATTGTAACATTGCCTCCTTTTGGCTCTCGACGATAGTATTCCTCTTAAGCTTTAATTTCGCTACAATATTATAACCTTATTTCGTAATCTTGTGAACCCCAAAATAGCAAGAAAAATCATTCAAAAATTTTTGCTTTTCTTGTTCATGTTCAATAATTTTTCTTATCTTTTCTATATTTACAGGTGAAATCCACGATTTTCTCGAATTAATGTAGTGGTTACTGACCTTCCAGAACTTCTCCGGGAATTTCAATAAAATATAAATATATTCATGATCCTTTGCTGTCAGCGGCTGTGCCTGCCCATAGGCTTCAATTATCCTCCTTGCCGTCTCAAGCCGGTATCCGGTCTTCTCTATAACCTTTCTGGTGAACTGATAGAGATCCACCAACTGAAATCCCACATGGAAGCTGTCAAAATTAACTGTGGCAATCCCCTCCTCAGTGATTATCACATTATGATAGCTGTATGAACCATGACAGTATCCCACGCCCTCAATTATTTTTTCCTGTTTCTCAGATTTGTATTCTTTACCTTTTGTGCCTGCATCGGCTTCCCATGCTTCTTCCATCATATGGGTAGCTTCAAGAGCCTGTTGAAAATAATAATTGAAATGCTTTATGTACATGAGTTCAAAATCATTTTTTACTTTCCTGCCGGATATGAACTGTCTGACCCGCTTAAGCTCCTTTACTTTCCTTGACAGACCACCGGGTTCACCGTCAAATGTCCTGCCGCTGCCTTCGGTCTCCTTCTCCCACAACAATCTGCCTGCCTTATGAAATTCCGCAAGATTTTTTGCTGCCGCCTCAAGCTCTTCTATATGATTAGGATTGCATTCTCTGCCTTCAAAATATTCCATCAATATGTAAGGATTTCCATATCTGTCACAGGTGATCAGTTCTCCATCCCTGTCAGCAACACACCTGTCAATCCTGGTAAAACCTGCGTCATACAGGTTGTCCTTGAATTCACGCTCTCTTGCAAGCCTAGCCTCTCCAATGTTACATGGACATAACCGTCTGGTTCCCTTATCTGTACGAAGCAACGTAAATCCCCGGCCTCTGCCTGAATTTATTACTTCCATGTCATATGCCTCGTATACTTCACTCATTTTTTCAGACAAAAAAATCCCCTCCTACAATACCATGATGGTGCCTACTAATCACAGGGATTCCTCCCACAAGTGGGCCCCTCCCTATGATATTTCACAGGGATTCCTCCCACAAGTGGGTCCCTCCCTATGATATTGTATGAGAAGATCTTAAAAATAATTCTTATTCTATTTTAGATATTTGTCCGCCACCATTTTTTCAAGGGTTTCCCTGGTGTTGATGTGCGGGGCTTCAAGTACTTTCTCAAGGAGGTATTCAAGGATATGACCCATCTGTTTTCCCGGGGCAATTCCCATTTCCTTAAGATCTCTGCCGTTTATGGCAAGCTCCTTTATGGTGAGACAGTCGCCATCCGCCATGATCTTGCGGTACATTTCCTCTATAGCGTCCACGATAGCCTTTTTCTCATCATAACGATAGTCGCTCTGGGCCGCCATGTCTGCTCTCTTGATCTTGTCGTAGAGTGGGAAGAAACCTGCTCCCATCTCAGCCAATGTCTTTCTGAACCTGACTACTGACGGAATGCCACCCATTCCGTAGTCATGCCAGTACACCATCTTGCTAACCTGCTTTATGGTGTCATTGTCCCATTTCATCCTGCGGAGCACTTTTTTCGCAATGTCTGTTCCAACCACATTATGACCGTAAAAATGATCTATTCCCTTGTCATCCCTGGTATGGGTGTCAGGCTTGCCCACATCATGAAGCAGAGCCGCCCACCTGCATATGCTGTCGGCGTCTATGGCTTTCATTGTGTATATGGAATGAACCCCCACATTGTACAGATGATACGGATTGTTCTGTTCCTGCTCCATCATCCGGTCAAATTCCGGGAGCACCACCGCAGTTATACCCATTTCATATGCCATTATGAGCTTTTCCGGGTGATCCGACACAAATAATTTGTCAAGCTCGACCCTTATCCTCTCGGCACTGATCTTTGACAGTGTTCCTGCCAATTTCTTCATGGCTGCCTGGGTATCTTCATCTATGGAGAAATCCAATTGCCCGGAAAATCTCACCGCCCGGAGTATCCTTAAGGCGTCCTCTGAAAATCTTTCCTCAGCTACGCCCACTGCTCTGATGACCCGCTTCTCAAGATCCTCCACACCGCCGAATATATCTATGATCCCATTCCGGTGATTATACGCCATGGCGTTTATGGTGAAGTCTCTTCTCTTCAAGTCTTCCTTAAGATTAGTGGTAAATAATACCTTGTCCGGTCTCCTGTGATCGGTATATTCTCCGTCTATCCTGTAGGTTGTTACCTCGTAGCCTTCTTTTCCGAACATTACCGTAACCGTTCCGTGCTGTATGCCGGTATCCACCGTCCTTCTAAACAGTGCCTTTATCTGTTCAGGCTTGGCAGAGGTGGTTATATCCCAGTCTCCCGGAGACCTTCCGAGAATAGAGTCTCTCACGCAGCCGCCTACAATATAGGCTTCATAGCCTGCAGCTTCCAGTGTTTCAATTATTCTATTTGCATTTTCAGGCATATTAATACGCATATCTGAGACCCCGGCAATCTGATTTTTTAGTAAGCTCTTCCGAAGTATACCATCTTGTAGGCAGGCTTTCCGCAGTGAACACACACATCACCTAAGTTCTCCTGTGCAAATGGCATACATCTTGTTGAAGCACCTGTCTTATCCTTGATAGCTTCCTCACAGGCTGTCTCACCGCACCACATAGCCTTAACAAATCCCGGCTTGTGCTCGATAATATCTGTGAACTCATCAAAGTTGTGTGCAACATATGTGTGTGAATCTCTGTGGGCAAGAGCCTTCTGGTACATATCCTTCTGGATAGTCTCAAGAAGCTCTCCAACCTTAACATCTATCTCATCAAGAGAAACTATTGTCTTCTCTCTTGTATCACGACGTACAAGAACAGCCTGATTTGCCTCAATATCCTTAGGTCCGATCTCAACACGGATAGGAATACCTCTCATCTCCTGCTCTGAGAACTTCCATCCAGGACTCTTGTCACTGTCATCAACCTTAACTCTGTATGCACCAAGCTTTCCTGAAAGCTCTGCTGCCTTCTCAAGAACACCAGGCTTTTTCTGCATGATAGGAATGATCATAACCTGTGTAGGTGCAACCTTTGGAGGAAGCACAAGACCTGAATTGTCACCATGAACCATGATAAGGGCACCGATAAGTCTTGTAGTCATACCCCATGATGTCTGATGAACATACTTAAGCTTGTTGTCCTTGTCTGTGAACTGGATACCAAATGCCTTGGCGAATCCATCACCAAAGTTGTGGCTTGTTCCTGACTGGAGTGCCTTACCGTCATGCATAAGTGCCTCTATTGTATAGGTAGCTTCTGCACCTGCGAATTTCTCTTTCTCTGTCTTTCTTCCCTTTATTACAGGAATAGCAAGCACATCCTCACAGAACTGTGCGTACACATTAAGCATCTGGATAGTTCTCTCCTCTGCCTCCTCTGCTGTTGCGTGGGCTGTGTGTCCCTCCTGCCATAAGAACTCTCTTGAACGAAGGAAAGGTCTTGTCTCCTTCTCCCATCTTACTACTGAACACCACTGGTTATATACCTTTGGAAGGTCTCTGTATGACTGTATCTCATCCTTATAGAAATCACAGAAAAGTGTCTCTGATGTAGGTCTTACACACATACGCTCGTTAAGAGGGTTAAGTCCTCCGTAAGTAACCCATGCTACCTCAGGGGCAAATCCCTCAACGTGATCCTTTTCCTTCTGGAGAAGGCTCTCCGGTATGAACATTGGCATATATACATTTTCAACTCCACACTCCTTGAACTTGGCGTCGAGCTGCTTCTGGATCAGTTCCCATATAGCATAACCTGCGGGCTTAATGGCCATACATCCTTTAACATTTGTATAGGAAATAAGTCCTGCCTTAAGTACAACGTCTGTGTACCACTGTGCAAAATCTTCATCCATTGATGTGATTGCTTCTACAAGCTTCTTGTCATTTGCCATGATATTTCTCCTTTATATTAATTCTTATTATTTACTTTCGGCTGTATACTTAGCATCTCTTCATTATAAAATGCAATACCCATAATTTCAAGCAGATTTGCACTTTGAGGAAAATAATAATAATTTACACTTTGAGGAAAACAATAATGTCCATTTACCGACAATTAATGTCCTGACTATTGTATTTATCGGGTAAAATGTTATACTCTGTCGTTGGAAACACAGGATAATAATTGCAGCCCCATTATCTGCAGGTATACCACCTGACGATATGTTACTGTGAATATCGGTTTAGAATATAATGTATATGAAAAGAGGTGACATAGACATGTCTGAAACTAAAGACCGCAAGCCCGCCTTCAAGCTCAAGGAGGACTACCATTCAAATATAGGTGAGACAAATACCCTCACATCCCAGTACGCGGAATCCACCAGAGGTCAGGCATCCGCCTATGTCATGACCCATAAAAAGAAAAGATCCGCCAAAATAGCAAAAAATATCCTCTCTGCCATTCTTGTTGCGGCTCTCTTAAGTGTTGCCGTGTACTATTTTTACAACCTGTACAGATATCACCACAACAAACCAAGCTATGGACAGGACTACCTGTACAACACCTGGATTGCCGATGACGGCGGGATATATTCCCTCAAAGAGGACTCATCAGTGATAAAAGAGACCGGGGGAATCACCACCATCGGAAGCTTCTATGTAGAAAATCCCAGAACTCTCATAATGGAATTTCCTGAGAAGACCGAAAGCTATCAGTTCAGGATAAATGAAGAAACCGGAGCCATGACCTGGACCCGCTACATAAATGACGTTCCGATGAAAACCACCCTTGTTGTGGAACCGGACACCGGAGATTAAATTTATTTAAAATTCATCCAGATCTATGATCTCGAAGGCCTTGCCCTCAGGCTCATTCTTGAATACCATATGCTCACCTGTTACAGGATGAATAAACTCCAGCCTTGAAGCATAAAGGGCGATCTGCTGGTATTTCTTCTTAACCTTCTGGAACTTAGGGTTATACTTGGTATCTCCCCATATTCCTGCCTTTTTTCCTGCCATCTGTACCCTTATCTGATGATGTCTTCCTGTCACAAGCGTTATAAGCACATATGTGAGTATTCCGTTATCTGTCTCCATCACATCAAGGACCTCATAATCAAGCTCCGCATACTTGGCTCCCGGAGTACCCTCATCAACGATCTTTGTCACATTGTTCTTCGTGTCATGAAGAAGGTAGTTCTTTATGGTTCCCTCTTCATTCGGAAGCTCCCCTGTAAGTATCGCCTGATAATACTTCACCATTTCTCCGCTTTCGCTCTGTCTTGAAAGCTCTGCTGCGGTCTCCTTATCCTTGGCAAATACCATAATACCCCCAACCGGTCTGTCCAGTCTGTGTATGGCAGCCAGATATGGCTCCTCTGTCCTGTTTTCTCTCTCATATATATGAAGCTTAAGTATACCTATCATATCCTCAGAATTTGTCCTGTCAGACTGGGAAGGTACGCCATAAGGCTTCACACACACTATTAAATGTTCGTCTTCATGTAAAATATTTAGCTTCATATTCCGGAGTCTCCATATCCTGTGTATTTTCTGTACGTCACCATATATAATAATGTAATGACCATTTATTACCTGTGGTCAAGCCTACATTCTGAATCTGTATCCAACACCCCATACAGTCTCGATAAACTGAGGATTTGATGTATCATACTCTATCTTCTCACGAATCTTCTTTATATGTACGGTAACCGTTGCAATATCACCGATACTCTCCATGTTCCAGATTCTGCTAAACAGCTCATCCTTTGAGAAGACCTTGTTAGGGTTGCTGGCAAGAAATACAAGGAGGTCAAATTCCTTGTTAGTAAATACCTTCTCCTCACCATCTACAAATACCCTTCTGTCGGTCTTATCAATCCTTAAACCCCTTATCTCTATGGTGTCGTTCTTAAGAGCCGTTGATCCCACAAGACGCTCATATCTGGCTATATGTGCCTTAACTCTGGCAACCAGCTCACTTGGGCTGAAAGGCTTTGTCACATAATCATCCACGCCGAGTCCAAGACCTCTTATCTTATCAATATCGTTCTTCTTGGCTGTGACCATTATTATAGGAATATCTTTGGTCTCCCTTATCTTCTTGCATATCTCAAATCCATCAAGATCAGGAAGCATAATATCAAGTATTATAAGGCTGTAGTCTGTTGTCAGTGCCTGTTCCAGACCCTTCTTTCCATTTGTCTGTATGTCCACTTCAAAATCATTTAATTCAAGATAATCTCTCTCCAGCTCTGCAATACTCACTTCATCCTCAATTATCAGAACTTTGCTCATTTGCTTCATCTCCCTTTGTATATTTGTTTAGTTCAAACATAATGGTAGTGCCTACACCAAGCTTGCTCTTAGCCCATATCTTACCACCATGTTCTTCAATTATCTTCTTACATATGGCAAGTCCAAGACCACTTCCGCCCCTTGACTGCCTTGCACTGTCTGCCCTGAAAGTCCTGTCAAATATATGCGGCAGGCTCTCCTCATCTATTCCCTTGCCATCATCACTTATGGATACCTTTATGGTATCTCCCTCATCATAGAGGTAGATCTCCACAAGTCCGTTCTCCTTGTCGGAATACTTTATGGCATTGGTAATTATATTATTGATAACTCGCTTTAACTGATCCGGGTCAACCACAACCTTAACATCCGGATCAACATAATCCTCGTATTTAAGCATCATGTTATTGGTTGCAAGGGTCGTCTGGATCTCCTCCATGCAATCACTGAAATATGCCTTAACATTAACTCTGTGAAACTCATATGGAATGGCATTATTGTTAATATTTGCATATAATGACAGCTCATTTATAAGGACATCCATTTCATTTGCCTTGTTATATATCATCCTGAGGTATCTGTCACGCTTCTCCGGAGTATCCGCAACACCATCCATGATACCCTCCACATAACCCTTTATGGTTGTTATAGGTGTCTTGAGATCATGGGAAATATTGCTTATAAGCTCCCTGTTCTCTTTCTCATACTGTATCTTAAGCTCAACGGATTCGCTGAGCTTGTTCTCCATGTCCGTAAATGAACGGCACAGCTCACCGATCTCGTCCGTCCTGTGTTTGTCATACTCCACCTTAGTGTTAAGGTTGCCTTCACCTATTGCCTCGGCTGCCTCCTTGAGACTGACGATAGGCTTCACAAATTCCACATAAACAAGTCCCGATACTAACCCCCCTACCAGGATCACTACTAACAAAGTGATAAGCAGGAAGGTTACTATAGCATACCTGAACTGCACCATGTAATCACCATATGCCGTAAGAATATACACTGCAATATTGTTGCCATTGTAGGTGTAATGTATCTGACTACACTGATATGTGGATGTATCATGTATCACATAATCTGAAAATACCTTCTCATAGCCTGAATTCTCGAAACTGTCGAACTCTTTCTTAAGCTTCTTGAAGTCCGGCACGTCATCAGCACAAATATATTCTCCGTTCCTCTTTACTATGACATGAGTGTTGGTTCCCTTAAGGGACTTGTTAAGCTCCTTGATGAAATCGTCATTCATGAACTTCTCCGGAGTATCATTTATAACAGCCGCCAGTGTCTCCTTATACTCTGAGATACGACTGTATATCTTCTTTACCGGTGACTCTCCGATATAAACCGAAGCAACCGAATATCCCTCACCAAATGTGGCTTCTATATATCTCTTTCCTACAAATATGGTACCTACAAACATTACAAATATGGTGAAGCACCATATAAAGAACAAAACTATCTTTACTTTCTTTGTTATCTTCATATTCCACGTTCCTGTATATCTGCACGACACGCCATGCTGTAATTTTACAGTGTTCATTATACCACACCTGTTATGTGCAATGTATGAAGTTTTCATAAATTAGTTTTTATATCTTTTGTACCCTTTCTTCCTGCCAAATAAACCCTTTTTTCTGGTTGGAACGGTACATGCAGCCTCAGTTCTCGCCTGAGACAGTTCCCTTAAAACACCGTCCAGCTTCCTGTATCTCTGTTCATCCCTCTGATCCTGCTTCCTCTGGAGCTCCTCAAGGTGTTCAACTATTCCCTCTATGGTCTCCCTTGAGGTTTCCTTTCCAAGAGACTGGGCAAACGTATCTGCATTCTCCTTTATTGCCTTAGACACAATCTTGTTCATCATATCCTGGAACTGTATGTATTTGAAATCAACGACCCTCTGGGGATTGTGCTCTCTTTCCTCTGATATCTCTATATCCCCATTTACCGGTCCAAGTTCTCCGTTCTGTTCTGCATTTTTCACTAACTGCTTTATTGCCTTTAGCTGTATCCCCCGTTCCTTTAATTCCTTTACCCTCTTAAGCACCTTTATGTCCGTATCATCATAATATCTGTGACCCATTTCATTTCTCTTTATCTTAAGTCCCAGCTCCTCCTCCCAGTATCTGAGAACATGTGCTTCAACCTCAACAAGCTTCGCTGCTTCCTTTATAAGATATACATTTCCTTCAATATTTTCCATTTTCCGGGCACCTCCTACTTAGAATTTTATACAAGCCCAGGTGGTGTCTCAATGATATTCACTCCAAAGATTTCGACAACCGCAGGAGGATTTACGGGAAATATGTCTGATACTCTGATTTTATGAAACCGGCGGTCTCCTCTTGACGGCATATTGCAAAAAAAGACCCTTAATATCATTATCTGTATATATGCCGGAGCCCGGTCACATATATGATACTAAAGGTCTTTTTCACTGACTGTTCAGATATATCCGTATATACAGATGTATCTGGTTGTATTTAATTATTTATCCTTGTGATCTTGTACTCACCCTTGCTGTTCTTTCTGAAATGCACATTACGGTAATTTGTACCCATTATGTACTCACTGCCGTCATCTGTCTTTCTCAGATTATCCAGGGATTCCTGATTCATGGCACCCTTAAGATACTCTGTGAACAGCTCCTCCTTAGGCACCTTAAACAGCTCTTCCTCATTGCTTATGGACTGTCCGCTTCCAAGCTGCTCCGGATAATTTATCATGGTGGACAGCGTATCAACATCCTCATCCTTTATGACCTTCATTATCTTCTCAGCATAGGCATAAGCGTCCTCGTCAGTCTGCTTCTTAACATCTGGTCTCTCGTTGTAATGGTTCTCGAATGTAAGACAGTTTATTATATCGTTTAAAACTGCGTCTGTGGTGGTAACGTAAGTGTACAGAGAATAATTAACCTTGCTGTCTGAGAAGAACACCACTCTTCCCGGCTGAAGAGTGTAGTATGTGGCAGTGTTTCCGTTTATCATGGTAGACAGCATGTCCCCTGTCATGGTGTTGTCCACCGCTGCCAGGTCAAATTCAGAATATACAGTAGACGCACGAAATACGCACTGGAGACCATTATATACAAATGACACCTCTGCGATCTCGTCTTTTGATATGCTGTATACGCAATTGGACACATCTGGACCTTCTGCGTCTATATACATTCCAAGTTTTATGAAACTGTCCGGTGATTCCACTGTACCGTTTATGTCATCAGGAGCTTCCTTTTTTTTGCTGCCGCATCCTGCACATATGGAAAGTACCATGAACACCAGCAATATAACTTTAACTGTTCTCTTCATAAGGAATATCATCCTCTCTTTTGTGATTAGTGGCAGCCTCTCTGCTTGCACTTGTAGTACATGTTAGGGTCTGTAGGATCCCATGTATGCCATGACGCAAGCTTGTATGCCTTAGGCTTGTCAAATGGACCCTTCTCTGCCTTTGCTGTGATGATAACTGTAGTTCCCAGTACACAGTTATCATATATCCACTTGGCGTCACCTGATGTAAGTCTTATACATCCGTGTGAACAGGTTGTTCCAAGCTTATTGTAAGCACTTACACTAAGTGTATTGTTGTCATTCTTTGAAAGATAATATACTGAGTGGAACAGGTAATTACCCATGATCTGTGTATCCCACTGTCCCCAGCATGGTCCCATAAGCTCAAGCCACCTGAACTTATTAGGTGTATGGAATTCTCCTGTCGGAGTATCATTTCCTGTTGAACATATCATAGTCCTTACGGGGATTATATATCCCTTTGATCCGTCCTTGGCATATGCGGTAACAGTATTTGAACCCTTATATACCTTGATCACATAGGTTGTTCCTGCAGGCATTTTGCTTGACACATCCTCTGCTCTCTTACCGTCAGAGCCGAAGTAGAACTTGTAGCCATTTGCATAAGCCCATGTATTCTGGAGTCTGTGTCCGTCACTGCTGAAATAGTAGTAGTAATTCGCAAGCTTCTTGTAGCCGATGGTAGCCTCACCGTTACTCTTGGCATAATATGTCTTGCCGCTGTAATTTACCCAGCCTTCCTTCTTTATAAGAGCACCGCTCGGTCCGCAGAACAGATATATAGTTCCGTTAAGCTTGTAAGCGCCCTTTACCAGAGAACCGTTTGCCCTGTGATAATATTTGTTTCCATCCGCTGATGTGTACAGACCTGAATATGGTCTTCCGTTGTCTTTAAATCTGTAATAATATGCGCCGATATGTACAAATCCGCTGGTAAGGTAACCCCGGTCTCCAAAATAGAAGTAATTTGCTGAGCCCTTTACCTTCCTGGCTCCTGTGTATGCCTTACCGTCGCTGCCTAAGAAATATGTCTTGCCGCCAACTGTCTGCCATGCATTTTTGATCATCTTTCCCGCAGTTGAGAAGCAGTATATGCTGCCGCCAATCTTTCTGACACCGGAAACTGTACGTCCGTTCTCATCTGCATAGACCGTCATATCTCTTATGGTAAATAATTTATTTACCTGCAATACACCATTCTCGTCAAATACATACTTATATCTGTTGGCTGTACTTATAAGCCCTGTGTATGCCTTGCCGTCTCTGCCGAAATAATACTTCTTGCCATTCTCGGTTACCCATCTTGATATAGTTATTTTTCCCGAATAATTGAAATGATATATACCATCTGTGGTCTTTCTCACACCACAGATAGTCCTGCCGTTACTGTCTGCATAGAATACCAGATCACCTGATCTGTACACACAATCTGTCTGGAGTCTTCCTTCATCATCGAAGCAATACTTATAATTATTCCTTGTGTCAATAAGGCCTCTGTATGCCTTACCGTCTCTGCCGAAATAATATTTACTGCCTGATATGGATTTCCAGCCCTTATTGAATACTGAACAATTCCCCTGCATGAAATAATACTCTCCATCTATCTCGTACAATCCGCATCCGTATATCTTACCGTCATCGCCGAAATAATATCTGCTGTTTCCTATAACTGCAAATGAATTTCTGGTCATAAATCCACTGCTGTAATCAAAAAAGTATTTGGCATCATCTATTACTCTTACTCCCTTTACTGCCACACCTTCCACATAATATCTGGTTCCGCCGTCTTCCTCTACAAATCCATTCTTAACCTCGCCTACAGGATCTTCCACTTCTGCACTATACTGTACGGAATATACTGCAGGAGCCTGGGCTCCGCTCAGATACTCTGCTGCCGAAACTCTCTGTACCTGTGGTATTGCGGCTATTCCTGCCCACACAATTCCTGCCGTAATGGCAATCTTCACTAAGTTTTTCTTCATATGCTTTCCCCCTTTTATTTTGAAAAAACTTCTATACATACTATCGTTTACCTTTTTGCTGCGATTCTTCTGGTGTATCCAAGCTTTGTCTGCTGTAACCGGATACCAAGAACAATACCAACCTCCATCATGGTGAAGAGGATGGCCGAACCACCATAGCTTATAAATGGCAGTGAAACACCTGTATTAGGCAGAAGATTTACTGCCACACACACATTTACAATTATCTGATAGATAATATTTAACATTACACCTATGGTAAGTATGCTGCCGTAGAGATTTCTTGATTCCTTTACGACTATGAACATCTGATACAGCATATAAGCATACATCATGAACATCAATATAGCACCAACAATACCTAACTCCTCACATATGATAGAGAAGATCATGTCATTCTGGGCCTCAGGTATATTCACCAGCTTCTGGGTTCCCTTGCCGAGACCTTTACCGAATACACCGGCACTTCCTATGGCATACATTGCCTGCAAAGGCTGGTATCCACCATTTGCCTCATACTTCTTAGGATCAAGCCATGCAAATATTCTTGCCATCTGATATGGGTATTTTCCCACATCCTCCTGTGCCGGAAGATGATGAGAAAGATATACCAGTGCTATAGTCACTACAACTATTATCGTCACCAGAAAATACATGTGGAACTTCGTGTCACCACTCATTATAAATGTCAGGGTAAATACCATGAGCATAAGTATAATAGCGGTACTGAGATTTGATGAAATCGCCAATACCAGAATCGCCTGTACAGACACCGCCAACCACAGTACAAATATAATTACCCTGTTATTCATTCTCTTCTGGTATGTATTCACATATCCTGCCATAAACAAAATCATAAGAACTTTAACCACATCAGCAACCTGAAACTGAAGAGGTCCGATTGTGATCCATCTTGTGGCACCCTTGGCATTAATTGCAATACCCGGAAGCTTCAGAAGAAAAATACAGCCTATAGAAGCTATATAACTGGCTATAGCCGTAATGAATATAAGCTTTCTGTTATTCTTCTTAACGTAAAATCTGGCTACCAGAACCGCTACCACCAACGCTACGATACCTATCACTATAGCTCTCAACTGCTTCTTAAAATAAAAGGCAGAATCATAATTAGTAGCCGCACTTATAGAGCAGCTGTAGCTTGACGCCGAAAAGATCATAATCAGTCCAAATGCCATAAGAAATAACATTCCGACTATCAGCCTGATCTCCACAGCAGGAGTATATATATACTCTACTTCCTCCGACTTGTCCTGTCCTCTTTTTATTTTCTTACTGTCTGTTCTGTTATTGTCTGTCTTCACAATATATCTCCACTACATATTAATTAAACAAGTTTGGAAGTGAATCCTTTATGAATTTTCCCGTGTCTATGACGCCTGCCTCCAACACATCCAATACATTTCCCTGGGGCTTATTGATCTTATCCACCACAGTGCCCACATAAAACACCGGATTCTCGTATCCACAGATTGCTCCCTGATAAGTTACCTTGATATATTTTCCCTTGTCATAGCTGTCGATCTTCATGTCATAGCTGCCATCTTCCTGCCCATTGTCTACACTTACGGACAGTACTTCATCCCTGAATTCATATTTCAGAGTTCTAACAGTCTCACTTCCATCCTTCACGTTAGTGAGAGTATATTCTGTTCCAATGACCTCATCTTCCGATATATCATCCTTAACCAGCTTTATGCTATTGCCCTTATCATCACTCTGCTCATAGCAGATTTTATCACACAGGTAATCTCCTCCAAGGAAACTCAGCTTAAAACCTATATTATCCTTTGATATGCCGTTCGCATATACGCACACCAGCTCGTCATACTTTGTAACTGCAAATCTCAGGGTGAAATCTCCGGTCTCATTAACTATAGTCTTTATCCTGTTATACATAATATCAACAGAGAATCCTGTAGCCTCCTCAACCTTTGCCAGCACGTCAGGTCCCGCCGACACGATCATATTATGTGCTCTGTCTATATAATCCATAAGCTTTTCCTGCTTAATGGTGATCCTGTATACTGTACATTTCTCATCCCTGCCATTCACAGAGAAGCTCTCTTTCCCTTCCCTCTCGGCCTCCATGTCAAGTACTGCCTCCGCTATCTCCTTATAAAGCTCCGACATGTCATTTGTTTCATCCGAATTGGCAGTCAATACCTCCATAAAAGACTGATAAAATCCTGCAAATGCTTTTATTTCATCCTTACTTACACCTGCAGTAAGCTTGAGTACAGTGGCAAATGCAGTTGATGGAAGATTCTCTTTAAATGCCCCCGTATAATCAAACTGAAGATAATTACCCTTATAGCCCACAAGGGAAGTATCCTTGTCCGCATAGATATCCACATCTATATCATGGTTTAAGATTGCTCCCGAAGTCTGGAGCATAAACTCATGCCTGTCCTTGTCTCTGATTATGCCGGTACTTAAATTGTCTGCTTCAACTGATATTTTGTAATTTCCGCCTATGATACCCTTAATCATATCATAGCCGCCGTATTTTGCCTCTGCCTGCGATTCCTCCGCCGTAAGCATTGTATTCTTAAATGCATTCCATATCTTAAGCTGCGGAATATTCCTTATATACACCAAAACACCTACGAATATCCCTGCTGCCACTATCAGCACTGCCAATATAGAAATGATCACTTTTTGGGATTTATTAGTCTTCATGTGCAACCTCGTCATGGTATTTATTTATATAATCTACTGCCTGCCCAAGCCCTTCCTCTGAAAATGGGAACTCTCCTCTGATCTTTACCTCATCGGCAGTTGCTTCAAAACAAAAGGGTTCCGGCCACATATAGCATGCCAGCACTGTTTTCTTCTCTTCAGTTCCGTCTTCTGCGACTCCGGAAACTACTTCCTCCTTTGTCACCATATATCTGGCACCTGTATCACTGCCCTTAAAGGGCTTTTTCTTGTAAAACTCAAATGCCAGCAAATCCACACGATTTACCATAATTTATTTCTCCCTTATCTCAAAGGTATACTTGTCAAGCAGCATGTTAGTCTTCTTATCCCTTACATAAAGCGTTATCCTCTCCGGCTTCTGACTTTCACCTGTCACAAGTACCCATGTAGCACTGCCGGTCTTCACCGCAGTGTCAGGGACTACATCTTTACTTTTACTTCCGTCCTCATGGACTATATATTCTACAATGTCACTGGACTTGCCGTCCCCAGCGTTGAATACAGAATGTACATATGCGTCCGTTCCCACAACACAGCTGTTGTTACGGGTAGAGTAATCCTCTGTGGAACCATTGATAAATGACTGTATATTCCAACCTGTAAGCTTCATAAGATCCTCTGCTGCCGTTCCGTAGCTTGCATATTTCAGGTCACACAGGTAAGACAGAGTAGTCTCATCATCTGCACTCATATGATCCGCAACATACGCAGCCTTTGCATTATTTATGTAGCTTGTCACGTCTATATTCTTCACCTGGGCAAATGCCTCTATGGCGCCATTGTAATCATTTTCCTCAAGAAGCTTCTTTCCCTTAGCCTGATAACAGGCGTCCAGGAGATCCGTAGTATCCTTATATGTCTGATCTACCTGAGAATAGTACCTGATAGCTTCGTCAAATTCGCTGTTTTTGTAACATCTTCCCGCATACTCAAGGTAACATATGCCTGCCTTCTCAAGGTAATCTCCATATTGAGATTTCATATAATCATCATGAGCAGTCTTAAGGTCCCCATCAGCATAGGATACACCTGCCTGCTTATAGTAGGATCTGGACAGCATGTCGGCAGAATCTTCATAATCTCCTGCCTCTGTGAAGAATTTTATTGCCTCCTCGAAGCTCTCCTCCTTGTATGCTGCAATACCCTGCTCATATGCACAGGACTGCAGAAATTCTCCGGCATCACTTATGTCTCCGGCATTCTCAAATTCTGATGAGGCAGCCTCATAATTACCGCTTTCATAAAGCCTTGTGGCTTCATTGTAGTGACTTTCCCTTGCCATCTTGGCAGAATCCCTGTAATCATACTTTGCCGCCTTCTCATAATATACCGCCGCATTCTCATAGTCTCCATCCTTGTAAAGGGATTCGGCATACTCATAGTATGCACCGCCCTCCACCATGGTCTTAGAATTTCTAAAATCATGAAGCTGGGTATATATGCTCACTGCATTATCTATATCTCCGCGGTCAAGTGCCGCAGACGCCTTATTATACTTTAATATCTTCGGCACATAATAACCCGCCCCCGACACTGCTGCAAGTGCCAGTACTATGGTAACCGCTGTGATAATCCTTTTTCTTTTCTTTCTGGTCTTCTCGTCATCCGGCTTCTTCTTGTAGTAATCCTTATCTACTTCCCATGGCTCCGGCTCTCTCTCCGGAACAGGTTCCACCGGCACATCTTCCTCCGGATCCTCTTCCAATTCATAATTTTCCGGTGCAGGATCTTCATAATTGTCATCCTCATACCATTTGGTCTGAAGCTTGTCCTTGTCGACCCCTGCAAACATTGCTCCGCATACTGGACATCGATCTTCGTTATCCTCCAGCTCCCGTCCGCACACATTACAATAAAACATAACTATTAGCTCCTTTATTCCTGTCTGCCAGACTTAGGTTCCAGGATCACATCCCCTGGCTTACTTGCTCTTAAACAGGAACTCTTCATTTGATATTTTTATAATACTATTGTCAGGAATAGGTACATCCATACTGCTGTATACCTGCTTTCCATTCAAATAAGTATGGTTGGTGGAGTTATTATCCCTCAAATAATTAACTCCGTTTATACTTGTGATATAAGCATGTCTTCTGCTGACAGATTTATTTCCCAGGATCTTATAATCAACGCCCTGATCTGCCTTGCCTATACAGAATACCTGCTTGGTAATAGGTATCTCTTCACCGGTAACTTTTCTTATAAGCTTTGGCACACCATATCCGCTTATAGGCTTTGTGGAAAGCACTGTTGTGGCTGCATCAGAGCTATCCTGGACATCTCCCATATAGCTTCCACTGCCCGGTCTGAAGGTGACTCTGCCTGTTGTATTCCCTGCCATGGTTCTTCTGATCTCCTCATAATATGCCATGTCACGGTTCTCATTAAGTCTCTTGACTTCTTCGGCTCTGCGTTTTGCTTCTTCAGCTCTCCGCTTAGCTTCCTCACTGTTTCTTCTTGCTTCAAATTCAGCACGCATTCTTGCCTCTTCGGCACGCATTTCTGCGTCCCTTGCCCTTCGTATTTCATCTGAATACTTGGACGCTTCTATCTCCGCCTTTATCCTTGCTTCCTCAGCAGCCTTTGCCGCAGCCTCCGCCTGCTGTCTCTCTATCTCTTTCTGTCTTCTGTCTATGCCGTCCTGCTGCTCCATTATCTGTCTTGCATAGAGTATGGCAGTCTGTGACTGTGCCGCAACCTCCGCAGCCGCTCTCTGTCTGGCAACCTCAGCTTCTATCTTGGCGGCCTCCGCAGCCATCCTTGCTTCCTCAGCAGCCTTTGCCACCTGTGCCTGACGTCTTGCTTCCTCACTCTGACGTCTTGCCTCACTTTCAGCGATTATCCTTGCCTTATCTGCATTTCTTGCAGCCTCCTCGGCAAGCATACGCTCCGACTCCTTCTTGGCATATTCTGCTGTTTCATCGGCAAGTGCCGCCGGTGTCTGATCTTCTATGATAAGGAGCTGGCTCTTTGATCGAAGCTCACCTATAAATCTGTTAAAGTCAAATACGTCAAAATCCGGATTATCATCAAAATAATCCAGTATCTGGTTGGCACATTCCACCGCAGATGTGTGGGCATATACCAGACGTGACAGGGTATCCTTCATGAACTGCCCTACATTATTCTCCGGAAACGCCTTATCAAGTGGAAGGTATATGACCTGCACTGTAAAATCACACAGCCTGGCATATAAAAACCTCAGATCAAGAACAACCTTATTGAGGCTCAGTCCATTCTGCACTATGGACACAAGTTGTCTGCTGAGACTGTATATATACTCAATTAATTCATCTCTGAACACCGGCTTGACAATAAGCTGTTCAAAGGTCATATCCCCATGAATTGTATATTCAAGTGTTCTTTCTCCTTTTATATATGTTTCCCTGCATGTGCTGTTGTTACCTGCAAATGGCACATTGTATGTATTCATCTCATACGCATTTACCGGTGTATTCTGATCAAGCTTATAATGAACCCTCTGCTCCTTGACAGTCCTGTTATCCCTATCTGCCATGTATGCCCTCCTACTTTAAACTTTGCTAAGGCTTAAGTTTAGTTATTAATACTTTATACGTGCTCTATATGTGTTTCATTATACTTCTATGCACTCTTAATTTTTTTGCTCTGTTTTGTCATCAGTGCCCTTCCTCATGATCGTATAAATTTCGACACTAATACTTGTACATTATAACAAAGCACAACTTAAAAAGAAACCCCAAAACAGACTTTATGTAAATCTGAGTTTGGGGAATGTATTTCTTGATCAACTTTAAGTTCTGTACTGTCATCGACTTCGAATTTATGTTTATCTGTCATTGACTGTGAATTTATGTTTATTAATAATTTGCAGATTGCATTTTATTCTGATGTTTTTATGCTCAGTCGTCTGACTCCGGGTAGAGATCGTGGTTCCAATAATGCTCAGTAGCCTCAAGAACATTGTCCTGGCAGTTAAAGAACTGATAATTCTCATCCCAGCTTTCTGTGACCACATTTCCCTGTTCATCATAGTAAACCGGATCGTCCCAGGTAACATCCACGTTGTACCATTTACCGTCTATATGGATCTTGTTCCAGGCATGATCCTCTTCCAGACCATTTGCCTTGCCCTCTACTATGATGCATTCTATGTCGAAGCAGTCCATGAACAGCTTGAAGGTTGAGGCGTAACCGGAACATATACCGTAATGTCCCACCAGCATACCATATGGATTGTCTGCGTCAGGATCTGCCTTGCTCTCATCATCCACGGCAGGAATGTCGTAGTCCATGTTTATACACAGGTAATCATGGACAGCCTTTTCCTTCTCAACATCCGTCATATCCTCTGTGATCACACTGTCGATCACAGCTACTGCTGCCTTATATATGGCCTGATCCTTTGGCTCCGTAAGTATGGACATATCCCTTGCTTTCACAGCCCTCACTATATCCTGATTGTAATATGTACTGTCGTCTATGTCCTTAAGATCATTTTCAGAGGTTATGACTTCATTGGAGTTATTTTCGTTATTGTTCTTATCATCTTCTGATTTTTCATTATTATCAATGTCTGAATCCGTGTTGTCTTCCGAATTTACATCATTGTTGTCCTGAGATGCATTATTTTTTTCGGAACCATTATTGTCACTTTTATCTTCATGGGTATTTTTATCATCATTTCCGACAGCGTCTCTGTACTTCTGTATCATCACAGCGTTTTTATCACTTAAGGCTTCCAGCTCATCTTCTGTCATCTCAAATGTTTTGTTGAAGCCCTCCTTTGCAGAAGCCTCATCATCACAGATTGCAAGGACCACATAATTTCCCCTTGAATACACAAGTCCGTCATCTATCATCTTGGTTTCCTCCGGGAAATATCCGTAATACGCAGCACTACGCTGTTCTTTTCTGTTGGCAAATGCATCCTTAACCGCCTTAACATCTTTCTTTCCTGATACCTCAAGCACTGCCCATTCATATGCCCTGGAATTTACAGAATATATAATGGCACCATCCTCAAGGTCTACGTTAAGGTCATAAAATACTTCCATCACATTGTCAAAATCTGTATCTCCATATGTAACCAGTGCAGCTTCATATTCCTTATCATCCATCATGCCTGTTACCAGCTCAAGACAGTCTGCCTTAGTCACCTTAGTATCTTTTCCCGGACCTGTGTTACTTAAACTGCATGCAGATGTAAAGCTTATAAGCAATATCATACACATTACAATTCCTATCTTATTATTTATTTTCATATCCTTCATTGTTCTCCTGTTGGTTTTTACTTGAACATCATTATAATGTTTTCCCCGTTATATTCAAATACCGAATTCTCCTTACTGCTATAATAAGAAAAACCCTTGATTTCAGTTTGAAATCAAGGGTTTTATTTTAGAGGCGCGAGCCGGATTTGAACCGGCGATGACGGTGTTGCAGACCGGGGCCTTACCACTTGGCTATCGCGCCACATATCATAAGGAGGGACCCATGCAATGGGAGGATTCCTTGTGATTAGTAAGCAACTTGTTGCTTACATTTATTACCATAAGAAGGAGCCCACGAAGTGGGAAGATCTCTTGTGGTTAGTAAGCTGTTTACAGCTTACATTTGTTATCATAAGGAGGGACCCATGTAATGGGAGGATTCCTTCACCCATCCTTAAACTCCCCGAGTAGGGCTCGAACCTACAACCCCTCGGTTAACAGCCGAGTGCTCTACCATTGAGCTATCGAGGAATATGTCAAAAATATTATTCAAGCATTCCAAAAAAGGAACGCAGAAGGAGGGATTTGAACCCTCGCGCCGCGCAAACGGCCTACACCCTTAGCAGGGGCGCCTCTTCAGCCACTTGAGTACTTCTGCAAAATGCCTAAATGAATGTTCCCACCAGGGATGTATTTATTTTTGACGCTAGTACATGATAACAAACCGGGAAAGATTTGTCAACATGTTTTTTTTGTTACAGTCTGAGCTTAGTGCCCTTTCCTCCACGTCTTACAGGTTTTATCCTTGTAAAGGCTACTTCCTTCTCGCCCACTGTAATGCTGTCCTTGATACTTCCCACTGCAACTTCCTCAATGTTATCCGTATCAGCAATGGACATGAACTTAATGCAGCCTGCTCCCTTGCCCTTTTCAGGGATCTCCGCAGCAGCCACACGGATGTAGAATCCCTCCTGGGATCTGGCAACAACAAAATCGCTCTCATCCACAAGACCGATATAGATTATCTCCTCATCTGCCTTGGACGCCGCAATGGACTTTCTTGTTACATCAAAGTTATTACCTGCAACTCTCTTGGCAAATCCATACTTATCTGCAAATAAGAATGTCTTATCCACAAACTGTTCAACACATCCCATATATAATATGTCTTCCTTGCCGTCCATATTACAAAATTCAAAGATCTGTATTCCCTTATCGTTAAGTCTTCCGATAAGTCCCTGTGAGGAAGGCTTCTTGGAAGATGAAGACTTTGAATTGGTATTCTTCTTTGCCTGAAGCTTTATAATATCAAGAACCTTGATGGTGTACATGTTACTATTATTTGCAAATACCGCAACTCTATCCGTATTCTGACACTTAAACGCAAACCTGTAGTCTCTTGTGATCTGCTCTGTATTCTTGTCATATACACCTGCGTCCACAACCTTTATATAGTAAAATCTATCCAGAAGAACTGCTACTTCAGTGGCAACAACCTCTGCCTTCTTGACTACTACCTCACCGCAATCCTTTATAACAGATCTTCTAGGAATGGCATACTTTGCCTTGATGGCCTCCATATCTGAAATCATCTGTTTCATCATGGCTGCTTTTCCTGACAGAAGCCTGCTGTACTTCTTAATAAGCTTCTCAGCCTCATCAAGCTCCTTCTTAAGCTGGTCGATCTCCAGACCTATAAGCTTCTGGAGTCTCATGGCAAGTATGGCGTCTGCCTGCTTCTCTGTGAAGTGAAGCTCCTTTGCATCTGCCTCTGAACCTTTAAATCTGAACTTAACATTTGATGTATCTCCATGGATAAGACATGCTCTGGCATCTGCCACCTTCTTACTTCCACGAAGTATCTCTATGATAAGATCGATACAGTCAACGGCTGTAAGAAGACCTTCCTTTACTTCCCTAACATTCTCCTGCTCTGCAAGAAGCTTGGTATACTTGGTATTATAGAGATCATACTTGAAATCAGTGTATATCTTAAGTATCCTCTTAAGACCCATGACCTCCGGCTTGCCATCATTTATGCAGTTAATATTAACTCCGTAGGTATCCTCAAGTCCTGCCTTCTTGTAGAGGATGTTGATTATGTTCTCTATCTCGGCGTCACTGGTACCCTTCTTAACATCAATACAGAGACACTCACCATTCTTGTCACCTCTGTCGGCAATATCTACAACCGCAGGAAGCTCTCTGTTTCTGGTAAGCTCTGCCACTGTATCAAGGAATTTGGCTGTTCCGCCTATCATGGTTACAGGAAGCTCTGTCACACAGATACTCTTTCTTCCGTAGCCGATATCTCTTACCTCAACCTTACCTCTTACCTTAAGTCTTCCAAGACCTGTCTCATAAATTCCCAGAAGATCATCTCTTGAGGCATTTATTATTCCGCCGGTGGCAAAATCCGGTCCCGGCATTATATCAAGAAGCTCTCCAAGGGATATCTCAGGATCATTGAGATATGCTATGGTAGCATCTATAACCTCTCCGAGATTGTGGGTAGGGATATTTGTCGCCATACCTACCGCAATACCTGTACTTCCCGATACCAGTATGTTAGGAACCTGGAATGGAAGAAATGTAGGTTCTGTCTCTGTTCCGTCAAAGTTAGGGATAAATCTGTCCTTGAAATATGAAAGATCCTTCATACACACATCTTCTGTGTATTTGGATATCCTTGCTTCAGTGTATCGCATTGCCGCAGCACCTGAACCATCCACGGCACCGAAGTTACCATGTCCATCCACAAGTGGAATTGGAAGCTTCCAGTTCTGTGCCATATTTACAAGTCCCTCATATATTGAGCTGTCACCATGGGGATGGAACTTACCCATGGTATCACCTACTATCCTTGCGCTCTTTCTGTGTGGCTTGTCTGAACTGGCAAGACTGTTCAGTGAATACAATATTCTTCTCTGTACAGGCTTTAGTCCGTCTCTTACGTCGGGAAGTGCTCTCTCAGTAATAACTGACATGGCGTAATCCACATAAGACTGGCCCATCTCCGATTCAAAATCTATGTTTAATATTTTCTCTGCCATTGTTATCTCTCCTATTTATGTGTTGCCCCTCACATACATGTTGGTATCGCCCCCTCACATTCGTATTTGTGGCGTCCCCTCACATTCGTTCGGCGACATTTCGTCGGCGTCATTCCTATATGCATCTTCGATGCATGGACGCCTCCTCTCGGCGGCAAGTCGGTTGTGCCATTCCATATGCATCTTCGATGCATGGGCACAACCTCATGATGTAATGCCCCCTCGTATTCACTCGGCGGCAGGTTGTCAGCACCATTTTAATATGCATCTTCGATGCATGGGTGCTTCCTCATATATCAAGTACAGCGTCCATGCTGTGGGTCTCGATATATTCTCTTCTCGGTGCAACCTCCGTTCCCATAAGTGTCTGGGTGAGCTGGTTTGCTTCAACAATGCTGTTTATGGATACCTGCTTTAAAACTCTGTTATCCGGATCCATGGTGGTTTCGTAGAGCTGGTCGGCATCCATCTCACCAAGACCCTTGTATCTCTGTATCATGAACTTGTTCTGATGAGTCTTTCTGTATTTCGTCAGCTCATCATCTGAATAGAGATACTTTATATTCTTTCCCTCACCTACTCTGTAGAGAGGGGGTATGGCAATGTAAATATGACCTTCTCTTATAAGATCCGGGAAGAATCTGTAGAAGAATGTAAGAAGCAGTGTGGCAATATGTGCTCCGTCCACGTCCGCATCAGTCATGATTATTATCTTATTGTAGTTGAGCTTAGAGATATCAAAGTCATTTCCGTAGCCCTGTAAGAAACCGCAGCCAAAAGCATTTATAAGGGCCTTTATCTCTGCATTTTCAAGAACCTTGGCAACAGGCTTTTTCTCCACATTCAATATCTTTCCCCTAAGGGGAAGTATCGCCTGGTACTTTCTGTTTCTGGCGGTCTTTGCCGAACCTCCCGCAGAATCTCCCTCCACTATGAATATCTCACATTTCTCTGCGTCATTTGACTCCTGCTTTGCAAGCTTTCCGTTTCCCTCAAATGAGAACTTGGAAATATTGATCTTAGACTTGTCCATTGCTTTCTTTTTTGAAAGAGCAACCGCTCTGTCGCAGATATCCTTGAGCACTTCATAGTTTCTGTCGAAGTATACTGTAAGCTGTTCCTTTACGATATCATCCACAGCCTTTGTCACGTCTGTGTTTGAAAGCTTGGTCTTGGTCTGTCCCTCAAACTGAGGATCCGGATGCTTGACTGATATTATCGCCTGCATACCTGATCTTATGTCTGCTCCCGAAAGGTTCGAGTCCTTATCCTTTAAAAGTCCCAGTTCATTTCTTGCGTAATTATTTATAAGCTTTGCAAATCCTGTCTTAAATCCGGTTACATGTGTACCGCCCTCAGGGTTTGTAATATTATTTGTAAATCCGATGATGTTCTCTTCGCCATCTTCAGTCATAAGAAATACGATATCTGCACTTATCCCATCCTTCTCGCCGCTGATAGCCACCACCGGTGATGTACGGGTAAGTCCCTCTGATATGTCCTCCACAAATGCTGAAAGACCTCCCGGCTGATGGAACACTATAGGCTCTTTGCCGTCTCTCTTATTCTCAAATGTAATTGTAAGCTCAGGGTTCAGATAACAGGTTTCCTTTATTCTCTGCCTGATGGCGTCTGCCTTGAACTTAACTGTCTCAAATATACTTTCATCGGGATACAGTGTTACCGTAGTACCTGTACGTCTGGTCTTAAGCTTCTCCTTAGGGAGATTACCGTCAATCAATTCTGTTGTAGGATTGCCATATTCATAGGAATCATGGTAGAGATATCCGTCCCTTGCAACATCCACTATAAGCTTCTTTGACAGGGCATTTACAACTGCCGAACCAACACCGTGAAGACCTCCGCTTATCTTGTATGTGTTTCCGTTAAACTTACCGCCTGCATGTAATACTGTATATACAACTCTCTCTGCCGGTATTCCCTCTGTAGCATGTATATCTACAGGAACTCCTCTTCCATCGTCGGACACTGTGGCAGAACCATCTTCGTTGATACTTACATATATATTCTTGCAGTACCCTGCCAGGTGCTCATCCACCGAATTATCTATGAGCTCCTGTACCAGATGGTTGAGTCCGCTTCTCCCTGTATTTCCAATATACATACCCGGTCTTAGTCTTACTGGTTCAAGGCCCTTTAAGACCTCTATGTTTTTTGCACTGTACGACATCTAACTTTCCCTTCTTAATTTCACCATAATCTGTTTTTATCTGACTATATCACACAAACATATGTTCTTGCAAATATTTTATTTAATTTGACTTCTCAAAGTCACTGAGGATATTTATATTATCTTCGCTTTCAGCGTAATATATCTTTATCTTGTCTCCCGGCTGGATAAATATCAACTGTTCATTATCTGCAAATTTCTGTTTGTACACATTACCATCCTTGTCGGTAATGTAGACATATGTCTCATTTTCCACAGCAATATACTTGATATCCTTTACAACTATGTCCTTATTTGGCATACCTTCAAGGTCTGAACTGCTGTTTGTTATGCCATTTTCATATAGTAATCTGGTATATTCCTTAAGAGCGTCCCTCTGGGTGTTTCCTGTAGCAACAATGTTATATTTTTCCACATTTACCAAAGCATACATCTTTACAAGTCCCGCATTATCCTTCAGAACCATTATATATGTCGGGATATTCTTAATATTTATAAGTGATGGGAAGCTCGCCCTGTAACCAAGATTTTGTACCTGTCCCTCTGCGGAACTCATGGCAGAATACTCCTCGGCACCGGCAATGTTGTAATATTTACTTTCGCCGGTTCTTAAGTTCATAAGGACAAAGCCTATATTAGACTCATCTGCATTTACAGAGGTTACTCCGGTATAAACCCATACATCTCCATCCATAACCTTATAACCATAGTCATCTGTAGTCTTCTTACATCCCTTGTTTCCGATAATGCTGTTTATATATCCGCCGGATAATCTTCCGTACCAATCATACTTCTGACACATGAGATCTCCGTCATACACTCTGTCTATCCAGTTTGGTACATTGCCCACCGGATAATATACAGTATCACCTGTACACGGATCACACACAATGACACCATCTACATCCATGGCTCCGAATAGACCGGCATTTGCCTTCATGGTAGGACATATATAGTATGGATTTCCCTCATTATCAAGCTCAAGATAATAATCATCTATAAGCTTTGTAGGATACTTCATCTGGACATGTCTCATGAGATTATCATTAAAATACGCTGATGGCACATACTTCATTGGCTTATCAAGTTTTACATACTGTGCCTCGTTCTTTACAGGATCCACCAGAACATATCCCGGAACCCCGGCATTCTTGTTGTTAAAGTATTTGATAAATCCAGCATATTCCAGAGACGCTACTTTCATAGGTCTTCCGTTGTAATCTATTGTGCTGTAGTAATCGCTTACCACATACTGGCTTACCACATCTGAAAGGGAACCTATGGCTCTCTCTCCGATTATCTTGGCTGTTTCTGTATCCATTAGAGCAATATTGTTTATATCTGTGCTCTCAGGTATATCTGTAGCAAAGTTTCCATCCTCAATGTTTATAAGACTTGCATACTTGGATGAAAAGAAAAGCTTGGATGAGAAAAATGACGCAAATATAAGAATCACGATTATGCCTGCGATTGCCATAATACCGTACTTGGTTACCTTATTTACCAGCTTTACTCCGTCTACTATTATTACATTTTCCTTTTTCTTGAAATTAAGGAAACATACCATAAGAAGAATAACCGTAACAATAAGCCACTGATACAGTTCACCGGAATATATGCTTAATGAAGGCACGCAAATATAATAATATATTGCTTCAACTATAAGAAACAGCACCAGCATTACTGCATTTACCTTTGAAAATACAAACCCGCTGGTGAATATGTTCTTATTTGCCGATGTTTTCTTTCTTGATTGCTTTCCCATAGAATATCCCTCCTTAAGCCCTTGAGTTTCTGTAATCCTCAACCGCTGTTTCATAGAGATTGTTTCCCTGGCAATCGATAACAACTATAGCCGGGAAATTTTCAACTCTCATTTTCCTGATTGCTTCTGCTCCAAGGTCATCATATGCAATGACCTCTGACTCCTTGATACAGCCGGACAAAAGTGCACCGGCTCCACCTACGGCAGCAAAGTAAACTGCCTGATCCTTGATTATTGAATCTATTACTGCCTGACCTCTCTTACCCTTTCCTATCATTCCGTTAAGACCCTTGCTTAAAATAAGTGGGGTGTATTTGTCCATTCTTGTACTGGTTGTAGGTCCTGCAGAACCTATTACCTGGCCCTCCTTTGCAGGTGTAGGTCCAAGATAATATATTACATTATTTGTAAGATCAAATGGTATTACACCTTTTTCATATAATGTCTTTCCATCGGCGTCACTATACTCTGACGCAAGGATGGCATCATACATTCTCTTATGCGCCGCATCTCTTGCACTATAGATGGTTCCTGAAATATATACATAGTCACCGGCTTTAAGGTCTTTAACCTGTTCCTTGTCAAATGGTGCATTTATATGTTTTTCCATTATTTATCCAATCTCCTTATCCAAATATCAGATCAGTTTATTATATAAATTGTCCAGATCATATAATATGTCTCTCAAATACAGTTATATTAAATATTCTCATATTAAATTACGACTGTAACATGTCTGTTTACATGGCAGCACATATTTACCGCAAGTGGCATACCAGCAATGTGGGTTGCGTAGGTTTCAATATTTACTGCAAGGGCTGTGGTCTTACCGCCTAAGCCACCAGGACCTATACCGCTCTTGTTTATTGTATCAAGCACCTCTTCCTCTATCCTGGCAATGTGAGGAAGCTTTGAATGTTCCCCTGCCTTTCTTGTAAGAGCTTTCTTGGCAAGCTCTGCCGATAACTCAAAGTCTCCGCCTAAGCCAACACCTACAAATACCGGTGGGCATGCATTAGGTCCTGCTTCCATAACAGCCTTTACGATAGCTTCCTTTACACCCTCTTCTCCGTCAGCAGGCTTAAGCATGAACACCCTGCTCATGTTCTCGCTTCCAAAGCCCTTAGGAGCTATTGTGATCTCAAGCTTATCTCCCGGCACAATGTCATAGTGGATAATGGCAGGAGTGTTGTCGTTTGTATTTACCCTTAAAAGTGGATCCGATACAACTGACTTTCTGAGATATCCTTCTTTGTAACCTCTTCTTACACCTTCATTTATAGCGTCTGTAATATTCATTCCTTCAAGGTGTACATCCTGTCCTATATTAACAAAAAATACAGCCATGCCGGTATCCTGACATATTGCAATTTCGTCTCTTGCTGCTATATCAAGGTTATCACATAGCTGATTCATGATCTGTCTTCCAAGTTTGCTGTCTTCTTCTGCTGCTGCTTTTCTTATGGTATCTTCCATATCCTGGGACAAATGTATATTTGCCTTTATGCACATGTCCTTTACAACATCAATTATACTTTCTGTCTTTATTATCCTCATTCTTCTTTTTTTCGGGAATAATTACTGTGAAACCTGTGATCCCTTAACACAGATTTCAGGGGGATGGGCCGCAAAACCCATCTCCCTGGTCATCAGTTGCTTGTTTGATTTAGTACATTACTCATCAAGGAAATCATCGTCATTATGTTCATAATCAGGATCCTTGCTGTGTATATATGCTTTTCTTACGTGAAGCAGAATTGTTATTACAAGAAAAAATATTGCGATCACCACAAGGATCACTATTACATCCTTAATGATCATGGATATTTTATCAGTGTTCCTGGCAATATTAATGATGTTTAATATCTCATTTTTTGCCTCCGTTGTGGCACTGCTTCCTGCTTCCGTTGTAACCTCCGTAGCTGTATCGGCAAGTACTTTAATAAAATCTGTCACTATGGCTTCCTCCACCCATCACAAAAAATTGATTATTTTTCGTGATTTTCTCTTTATTCCTTATCTTCATCAACAGAGCCGTTATCTTGTTCAGTCCAAGCATTGCCGGTATCTTCAACGTCATCAATAACTTCAATGGCTGTTGTTTCAACCTCATCCTCATCAACTATGTCGCTGGATGAAATTTCTGCCGGCTTGTCTCTTACCTTTGTAATAGCTGCAACAAATACCCCATTTTCATAATCAATGTTCATAAGTTTAACACCGGATGTTACTCTTCCAAGAGCTGACACATCACTGCTGTCAAATCTTATTATTATACCCTCATTGGTTATCAACATCATTTCATTTTCATCATTTACTATCTTGGCACCTACAAGATTTCCTGTCTTCTCAGTAATCTTGTAACACTTAAGACCCTTACCGCCACGATTCTGGGATGAGAATTCAGCAATATCTGTCTTCTTGCCCATACCATTTTTTGTAACAAAGAGAATATGGTCCCCATGACTTCCCATGATGAGTGATATTACCTTATCATCCTTTGAAAGGCTTATACCCTTCACACCCATAGTACTACGTCCGGTACTCCTTACATCTCTCTCATTAAATCTGATACACATTCCACCCTCAGTAATAAGGAACATATCATCCTTACCGTCAGTGATCTTAACCTCGATAAGGTCATCATCATCCTTAAGATCGATGGCGATAAGTCCTGATCTTTTCACATTTACATAATCAATGAGTGGTGTTTTCTTGATCATACCATTCTTGGTTGCCATGAACAGATATTTGTTCTCTTCATATCTCTTGAATGGAATGATGGCTGTTACCTTCTCACCAGGCAACATCTCAAGGAGATTTACGATAGCTACTCCTCTCGCAGTCCTGCTTGATTCAGGTATATCATAGCCCTTTAACCTGTACACCCTTCCCTTATTGGTGAAGAACATAATATAGTGGTGGGTAGTGGTCATGAATATATCTTCGATATAATCATCTTCGATAGTAGGCATACCCTTAATACCCTTACCACCTCTCTTCTGAGCCTTAAAGTTATCATCCTGCATTCTCTTAATGTATCCAAGATGAGTTCTTGCTACTACAATGTTTTCCTTCTCAATAAGCTCTTCATCCTTAATATCATCATCATCCTGACCAAGGGAGGTTCTTCTGTCATCACCGTACTTATCTGATATTGCCAGTAATTCTGTCTTGATAACACCGAGAAGCTTGTTCTTGTCTGCGAGTATTGCCTTTAACTCTGCAATCCTTGCAACTAACTCTCTGTGCTCGTTCTCAAGCTTTTCTCTTTCCAGACCTGTAAGAGAACGAAGCTTCATATCTACGATTGCCTGAGCCTGTGCATCTGAAAGTCCAAATCTCTCCATGAGATTTATCTTGGCTTCATTTGCAGTTCTTGACGCTCTGATTATCTGTATTACTTCATCAATATTGTCAAGGGCAATAAGCAGACCCTGTAATATATGGTCTCTCTCTTCTGCCTTGTTAAGGTCGTACTGTGTTCTTCTGGTTACAACATCTTCCTGGTGCTTTATGTAATAGAAGAGCATTTCGTTGAGATTAAGTATCCTTGGCTGATTGTCAACCAGTGCAAGCATTATTACTCCAAATGTATCCTGGAGCTGGGTGTGCTTGTAGAGCTGATTAAGAATAACATTGGCATTGGCATCCTTTCTAAGCTCAACAACAACTCTCATACCCTCTCTTGAGGACTCATCTCTTATATCTGTAATTCCTTCAATTCTCTTATCCTTTACAAGCTCAACCATCTTCTGGATAAGAAGTGCCTTGTTTACCATGTAAGGAAGCTCTGTAATAACAATTCTGCTCTTACCGTTTGGCATAACCTCAATATCGGTAACACCACGAACCTTTATCTTACCTCTTCCTGTTCTGTAAGCGTCGTTTATTCCCCTTCTGCCTAAGATCTGTGCTCCTGTAGGGAAATCAGGACCCTTTACTATCTCCATAAGCTCTTCTATGGTGGTCTCCCTGTTTTCCTCTATCTTGTTATCTATGACCTTTACCGCAGCACCGATTATCTCTCTTAAGTTATGTGGAGGGATATTGGTTGCCATACCAACTGCTATACCTGATGTACCATTTACAAGAAGATTAGGATACCTTGACGGAAGAACTGTAGGCTCCTTCTCTGTTTCATCAAAGTTAGGTACGAAATCAACTGTATTCTTGTTAATATCAGCTAACATTTCCATGGATATCTTTGAAAGTCTTGCCTCTGTATATCGCATGGCAGCCGCATGATCTCCATCCACTGAACCGAAGTTTCCGTGACCGTCAACCAGTGGATATCTTGTATTCCATTCCTGTGCAAGCTTTACGAGAGCTTCATAGATAGAACTGTCTCCGTGTGGATGATATTTACCCATTGTATCACCGACAATACGGGCACATTTACGATGTGGCTTGTCGGGTCCGTTATTCAACTCTATCATTGCATGGAGAATTCTTCTCTGTACAGGCTTTAATCCGTCTCTGACATCCGGCAGTGCTCTGGCTGCGATAACACTCATGGCATAATCTATATATGAGCGTTCCATTGTCTTTTTAAGACCAACCTCATCTACCTTATCAAAAATCTTATCGTCTTCCATTTTTTCATCCTTTCATCAAAAGAAAAATGTTCAAATATTAAATATCCAGATTCTTAACGTACTTCGCATTCTTCTCTATGAATTCTCTACGAGGCTCAACCTTGTCACCCATTAATACGTTAAATGTCATATCTATCTCTGACTCGTCGTCATCATCTATGGCAACCTTAAGAAGTATTCTTCTCTCAGGATCCATTGTTGTCTCCCAAAGCTGTTCAGGATCCATCTCACCAAGACCCTTGTATCGCTGAATCTTGTTGTTCTGATCTCTTCCTACCTCGTTAAGTATTCTGTTAAGCTCATCATCACTGTATGCATACCATATCTTCTTATTCTTCTCTAACTTATAGAGAGGAGGCTGTGCCAGATATACATGTCCCTTTCTTATAAGGTCAGGCATAAATCTGTAGAAGAAGGTAAGCAGAAGTGTTGCAATATGGGCTCCGTCTACATCGGCATCAGTCATAATGATTATCTTGTTATATCTGAGCTTGCTTATATCAAAGTTCTCATGTATACCTGTTCCAAATGCAGTTATCATGGCCTTGATTTCTTCATTTCCAAGTATTCTGTCTATTCTTGCCTTCTCCACATTAAGTATCTTACCTCTTAACGGAAGTATAGCCTGGGTTGCTCTTGATCTGGCAGTCTTTGCTGAACCACCAGCGGAATCTCCCTCGACTATATATATCTCGCAGTTCTTAGGATCCTTATCTGAACAGTCTGCAAGCTTTCCAGGAAGTGCCATATTGTCACCGAGATTAGCCTTTCTTGCCACATCTCTTGCTTTTCTTGCAGCTATTCTTGCTCTCTGGGCAAGTGTTGCCTTATTTACGATTATCTTGGCTACATCAGGATTCTGTTCAAGGAAATAGGTTATCTGTTCGGTTACTATTCCTTCTACTGCAGGTCTTGCTTCTGAGTTACCCAGCTTCTGCTTGGTCTGTCCCTCAAACTGAGGATTACCGATCTTAACCGATATAACTGCTGTAAGACCCTCTCTCAGGTCATCTCCCGACAGATTGTCATCCTTGTCCTTAAGTATTCCGTTCTTTCTTGCATAATCGTTGAATACCTTGGTTATTGCAGCCTTAAAGCCTGTAAGATGTGTTCCACCCTCAGGTGTAACTATATTATTTACAAATGAATATGTTGATTCATTGTAAGAGTCATTATGCTGGAGAGCAACCTCTACCATTACGTCATTCTTCATACCCTCACAGTAGATTACCTTCTCGTAAAGAGGAGTCTTATGTCTGTTAAGGTACTGGACAAATTCCTTTATACCTCCCTCGTAATGGAAACTTCTTACCTTTGCAGGCTCTTCTCTTAAGTCTGTAAGGGTAATTCTTAATCCCTTTGTAAGGAATGCTATCTCACGAAGTCTGTTTCTTAAGGTATCAAAGTCATAAACTGTCTGTTCAAATATTGTATCATCAGGAAGGAATGTTACCTTTGTTCCGGATTTATCCGCAGGAGCCTCACCGATCTCCTTAAGCTTATACATTACCTTTCCTCTTTCGTAACGCTGCTTATATACTTTTCCATCTCTTGTTACTTCAACCTCAAGCCAGTTGGAAAGGGCATTAACCACTGACGCACCTACACCGTGCAATCCACCGGATACCTTGTATCCTCCGCCACCGAACTTTCCTCCGGCATGAAGTATAGTGAATACTACCTCAACAGCAGGTATACCTGTCTTCTTCTGTATACCTATAGGGATACCTCGACCATCATCAATAACAGTTATGGAGTTATCCTTGTTTATGAATACCTCAATATGAGTACAAAATCCAGCCAATGCCTCATCAACTGAATTATCTACTATTTCATACACAAGATGATGTAATCCTCTCTCGGACGTACTTCCTATGTACATACCAGGTCTTTTTCTTACCGCTTCCAGTCCCTCTAAGATCTGGATTTGGTCAGCATCATATTCTTCATAATTGTTACCCATTTTTGTCCTCCTTAATAATCAGCAAATGCTGATCACTCCTTAGAAACAGTACCATTCACTACTTTGTAAACACTGTTGATCGTCATCTGTTCTTTTATAAAATCGTCATAACCGGTACAGGTTATAATTGTCTGTATATCTTTTATCTCATCTATCAGCGAAGCCCTTCTCTTACTGTCAAGCTCACTCATTACATCATCAAGTAAAAGTATGGGATCGTCATTTATCATCTTCTTAACAAGTTTAATTTCAGCCATCTTTAATGAAAGTGCCACAGTCCTTTGCTGTCCCTGGGATCCGAATTTCCTTGCATCTATGCCATTTATCAAGAATGAAATATCATCCCTGTGGGGTCCTGTCTGGGTACTTGTATAGTTTAAATCCACATTTTTCTTATCAATAAGAGTATTTTTGAATTTATCTGCTTCTACACTCTTTTCATATACTATCTCAAGCTTTTCTTTACCGGATGTAAGATTATAGTGTATGTCGTATATGATCTCATTCATCATCCGTACAAATCTTTCCCTTTCTTCTATGACCCTTGATCCATACAATACTAACTGGTCATCCCATACCTCAAGAGTATCCATGAGACTCTTATTGTAGGCAAGCTGTTTAAGAAGACTGTTTCTCTGATTTAATATCTTATGATATGAGGAAAGATTTTGATAATAGAGCTTATTTAACTGGCACAGCTCCATATCAATAAATCTCCTTCTTTCAGAAGGTCCGTTTTTTATTATGGACAAGTCCTCCGGAGAGAAAAAAATCACATTTAATAAACCAAATAATTCAGTTGTTCTGTGTATTGAAACACCGTCAACTGCTACTCCCTTATTTTTGCTTTTCTTGATATGCATATCTATTTCATGATCTACATCACATTTATTAATGCATACTCTTATATGTGACTCTTCCTGACCTATTCTTATTACTTCTCTGTCTTTGCTTCCTCTGTGAGACCTGGTAGTGGAAGACATATATATGGATTCCAGTATATTTGTCTTTCCCTGAGCATTGTCCCCATAAAGAATATTCGTATTTTTTTCAAAAGAAATATCCAGATTTTCATAATTTCTGAAATTATTTAACTTTAATGATTTTATGTACATAATGTCTATATTGATGAGATCACTACTTCTGGATACTTATCTTGTCTCCATCAAAGACAACCTCATCTCCGTCATATAGCTTTCTTCCCCTTCTTGTTTCAACTTCACCGTTTACAAGAACCAGTCCCTGAACTATATATTCCTTTGCTTCTACTCCTGAATCTACGAATCCCGCAGCCTTTAATGCCTGACCAAGCTTTATAAATTCATCTCTAAGTTTAATTATCTCCATCTTTTCTGCCTTTCAATCAGATCAATCTACACTATCATTTATTCCCATTGGAAGAATCAGGTACAGATAACTTTCCTGCTCATCCTTGATAAGACAAGGTGCCTTCTTGTTGTTCATGTAGATAGTTATCTCTTCATCATCAATTACTCTTAAAGCATCCATAAGGAATTTAGGATTAAATCCAATAATAAGATTTGCACCTTCCTTTTTTATCTCAACCTCTTCAGTGTTTGATCCTACAAGGGAATCTATCTTTAATCTGAGAAGATCATCCTCTATGGAAAGCTTGATAGGCTTCTTGTCTGATTCCTTTATCATGATGGAAGCTCTATCTATGGAATTAAGAAGGTCTCTCTTATTTGCGGTTATTTTTATTTCATAATCAACTGAAAGCATGCTGTTTATTCTGAAATATTCACCCTCAATAAGTCTTGAAACAACCTTTGTATCGTTGAAACAGAATAATACATTATTCTCGTTAAAGTATATCTTTACTTCATCATCAATTCCGCCGTTTATTATCTTGCTTATATCAGAGAGAGACTTACCCGGTACAACAACCTTAACATCATTGTTTATTCCCTTAAGTCTTACCTTTCTTATGGAAATTCTGTGACCGTCAAGGGAAACTATGCTGAGAGTATTATTATTTACCTCAATAAGCTCTCCTGTCATAAGCTTGTTATTCTCGTTATCTGAAATTGAGAAGATAGTCTGGTTGATTATCTCTCTTAAAGTATACTGTGAAATTGTTACACACTTATTCTTTGCAACCTCAGGAAGGCTTGCGAAGTCATCTCCTGACTTACCTGAAAGAACGAACTTGGACTTCTCACATCTTAAGGTTGTCTTAAAATCTTCATTTACATCTATAAAAACTTCACTGTCAGGGAATTTCTTTATAATGTCTGAGAGAAGCTTGGCATCTAAGGCAACCTTTCCTTCCTCTGTAACGTTTCCCTTTATGTAACTTTCAATTCCTATCTCCATATCATTTGCAGTGAGCTTGATCTTGCCATTTGCTGCTTCAATCAGTATACATGAAAGAATAGGATGAGTAGTTTTGTTAGATACAGCTTTCATAACAATATTTATTCCCTGGAGAAAACTGTTCTTCATACATGAAATTTTCATAATGTTTATAACTCCTTTCAGGCACCGTGTGCATCTCATTTAATTAATAATATTATAGTAGTAATAGTAGTAGGGGTATTGTAAGTGTTGATAATTCCCGAACCCCTTGAAAATAAAGGAATTATCTGCCATGTATAAATGTTGTTAATCAATAGATTGATGTTTATTACCATGGAGGTTATAAACATTGTCAATTTTGAGGAAAAATCATTTAAAATGAGTTTTCAACAGGTTATACATACTAATCATCATTAATATAAACACCATATGTGGATAAATATTATGATGAAGGACTTATTTTTTTGGTTATTGCATCTATATCTGCTGCAAATTCTGAATCCTCGGAAAGCTTCTGCTCAACCTTCTTGATATTGCTCATGACAGTTGAGTGATCCTTTCCTCCAAAGAAGTTACCTATGGTCTTAAGACCGTTTACTGTGTACTTTCTGCACAGATACATGGCAACCTGTCTTGCATTGGAGATATCCTTTGTTCTTTTTGTTGACTTTATATCTTCAACTGATATTCCTGTGTGCTCTGAAACTACATTGATAATAAGTTCCGGAGTAATGGAAACTGTTCCTTCCTTTGATATGTGATCCTTAAGTATATCCTTTGCCTTTTCAAGGGATATATGAGTCTTTCCAAGCTCTGAGAATACACTTAACTTGTTAAGGGCACCCTCTAAGGCTCTTACATTGTATGTGATATTGTCAGCTATATATTCAAGTATATTCTCGTCTATATTATCCAGGTGATCCATCTCAACCTTGTTCTTAAGGATAGCCATTCTTGTTTCATAATCAGGAGCATGTATATCAATAGGAACACCCCATTCAAATCTTGAACGATATCTTTCATCAAGAGTCTTGATCTCTCTAGGAGGTTTATCTGATGAAAGTATGATCTGTTTTCCTTCATCATGAAGGGTATTGAAGGTATCAAAGAATTCCTGCTGGGTACTTTCCTTACCTATAAGGTACTGGATATCATCAATAAGAAGTACATCTACAGTTCTGTATTTATCTCTGAATTCCTGTGTTTTATTCTTTTTTATTGCCTCTACGATTTCATTTGTAAATGTATTTGAAGGAACATAGAGAACATTCATGCTTCGGTTATTTTCCATTATGTAATGGGCAATAGACTGCATAAGATGTGTCTTGCCAAGTCCTGCTCCTCCATATAAGAAAAGAGGATTAAACTTATCCTGTCCCGGAGAATCTGCAACAGCTATGCATGTTGCATAGGCATGTTTATTGCTTTCACCTACAATAAAGGTATCAAATGTGTACTTTGGATTGAGGTTTCCCTTGTTTATTGAATAGTCCTGCTTAAGGGCAGGTGCTGCCTGGGATTTATCTGTATTAAAATCACTGGCAAGAGTTACTATCACTTCAACGGAACTATCGTTAAGTACTTCCCTTATTGCTGAAGCAAGGAGAATATCGTAAGATCTGTTTTTAATGAAATCTACACCTCTCTGTCCAAATTTCTCATCAACAACAAAATATACGGTTTTTCCTTCAACCTTATATATTGTTAAGGGTTTTATCCAAGTATTAATAAGTATGTGGGAGAGATCATATCCCGATTCAAGGGTATTTAAAATCTCATCCCATTTTGACAAAATTTTCTCTTTCATAATGTAAAAATTGGTCCTTTCGTTGATAATTAGACATAGAAACAGATACTTATATTCTATAACAAACGGGTGCCGATTTCAAGTTTATTCATGTATTTGAACCGGTAATTGAAGAGTGGATAATGATCAATAAAAGTGGATCTTCTAATAATTTACAATGAAATGTATATTATATGGAAGAAAAAATTAAGGAAGAAATATAAAAAAACAGGTTTTGTAATATTTATGTAACATAATTTATGTTAAGTAATTAATATAATAAAAAAATATGTTTATAATGGAGCAAAAGGCTTAAAATGTTGATTTGTTAAAAGAAATAAACACATTATCAATGAGTTATCCACAAGTTATAAACATTTTGTGGATAAATTTATGTAAATCAAAAGATGAAATTATGGTAATTTGAAACAAAATTGTCAATATTTTAAAAATAGCTTGACGATTACCGGGTATTTCAATATAATGGACAAGGTAATTTTTATGAGAAAGGAGGAGTATGGATATGAAGATGACATTCCAGCCAAAGAAGAGACAGAGATCTAAGGTTCACGGTTTCAGAAAGAGAATGAGCACTGCTAATGGCAGAAAGGTATTGGCCGCAAGAAGAGCTAAAGGAAGAAAGAAGTTATCAGCATAAGGTCACATGGTTGTGACCTTTTATTGTTGTTGTAATGATGTCTGTGACATCGTTACGCCGCAGCAACCCTTGCCGTAGGAAGCACCAAGTGTCGAAGACATATTTAGAATGGTGCTGACGAAATGCCGCCGAATGAATATGAGGGGGCGATACCAAACAGGCAATTACAAATGGTTGCTGATCCAGTTTTTCTAATTAAGTAAGATTCGGTGGTTATATGAGTAATTTTATTACGTTAAAAAACAGCAGAGAGTTTGGCAGTGTATATAATACAAAAAATTCGGTTGCCAACAAATATTTAATAATGTACCTGAGAGACAACTGCTTGGGATATAATAGAATTGGAATCTCTGTTAGTAAAAAAGTTGGAAATAGTGTGGTAAGACACAGGGTAACCAGATTAATTAGAGAAGCATACCGATTAAACATGGACAAGATTGACAAGGGCTATGACATTGTGTTCGTAGCCAGAGCCGGAGCATATGACAAGAAATACAGAGACATAGAAAGTGCTATGATTCATTTGCTTGGACTTAAAAGAATTGTAAAAAAGGAAAAATAAGTTCATATACGGTGATCAAAATGAAAAAATTGTTAATTGGTTTAATCAGATTTTATCAGAAGTACCTATCAGGATTAAAAAAACATGGTACTTGTAAGTATTTTCCTACATGCTCTCAATATGCTATAGAGGCATTGCAGAAGCATGGGGTGATTAAAGGAAGCCTTTTGGCAATCTGGAGAATACTCAGATGTAATCCTTTTTCTAAAGGAGGATACGATCCAGTTCCATAAAGGAGGACAAAATGTTTCTAACAGCGGAAGATGGTCTTATTCTCGGACCTATTTGCTGGTTATTCGGTAACATCTTTGAACTTATCTATAAGTTCGTTGAGTTGATAACCAAGGCAATGGGTTTCAACTATGTAAATCTTACAGTCTGCGTTATTCTGTTTACTTTCTTTATAAGAGCGTGTTTATTCCCTCTTAACTTTAAGCAGCAGAAATCATCAAAGATTATGAGTTTTATACAGCCTGAGATTAAGAAAGCAACTAAGAAATATAATGGCAAGACAGATCAGGAATCTCTCATGAAGAAAAATCAGGAGACACAGAAGATCCAGAAGAAATACGGTGTAAGTCTTACTTCAGGATGTCTTCCAACTCTTATTCAGCTTCCTGTATTCTACGGTCTGTACAGAGTCATTCAGAATATTCCTGTTTATGTATCAGATATGTTGATAAAATATCAGGAAGTTCTTGGGTATATTAAGACAGCAGCACCTGATAATTATTATGAGATGATTAATAAAATTGCCACAGACAATGTAGGTGCTGTTTCAACAGCTTCACAGTATGCTTCCATAATGATGAAGAATGCCGGAAATGGAATACCATCAGATAATAGTGTGATTGATGTTCTTGATAAGATGTCATCAACAGACTGGCATCAGGTGATGGATGCCTTTAACTTTGGATCAAATACCGATGCTGTAAACAGTGCTGTGCAACAGTTCAATAACATGAATAATTGTTTTGGATTGAATATTACAGATGCACCGGGATGGAAGCTTTCATTTGCACTTATCATCCCAATACTTGCAGCTTTATTCCAGTTTATAAGTTCTAAGTATTCAATGGCAGCAAATAATGCAGTAATGAACAATGCATCAGATCCTCAGACAGCACAGTCTGCAGGTATGATGAAGAGTATGACTTACATGATGCCTATCATGTCATTATTCTTCTGTATTAACCTTCCTATAGCTATTGGTATTTATTGGATTCTCGGTGCAATAATAACTCTTATCACCCAGATGATAATCAATCATCACTACAACAATTGTGATGTTGAGGAACTGCTTAAGAAGTGTGAAACAAAGGCTGCTCTTAAGGAAGCAAAGCGTAAGGCAAAACATCCTAACAAGAAATCTTTCTACGAGAAGATGATGGATGCACAGAATGGTAATGTAAGTGCTGAGGGAGACCAGGCACAGACCATTAACAGAAATGCAAGTACAAGATTAAAGAACTACGTCAACTCAGCGTCAAGTGCTGAAAATGAAGCACTTAATAACAGGGGTAATGTAAAGTATAAGCAGGGAAGTATAGGTTCAAAAGCAAATATCATGCTCCAGTATGGTGACAAAAAGAGCAATGATAATGGAGGAAAGAAATAATGGAATTCGTTGAGTTCAAAGCTAAGACCAAGGACGAGGCACTCACTAATGCATCACTTGAATTTGGATGTCCTATTGAGTCAATAGAATACGAAGTAGTAAGTGAAGCAAGCAAGGGATTTATCGGTATCGGTGCTAAGCCTTGTATAATAAAGGCAAGAAAGAAGAAGAACTTCGTAGATGAGATCGAAGAATATATTGCAAGCATGCTTGATGCCATGGGCATTGAAGCTAAGATCAATATTGATTACGATGACATTGAAGGTGAGATGAACATTGACCTTGAAGGTTCAGATATGGGTATCCTTATCGGCAAGAGAGGTCAGACATTAGATGCTCTTCAGTATCTTATCAGACTTGCTGTAAATAAGAAGAGCGAGTCTTACATCAAGGTTAAGCTTGACACAGAGAACTACAGAGCAAGAAGAAAAGAAACACTTGAAAATCTTGCAAAGAACATTGCATTCAAGGTAAAGAGAACAAAGAGATCATTTGCCCTTGAGCCAATGAATCCTTACGAGAGAAGAATAATCCACTCAACATTACAGAATGATAAGTATGTAGCTACAAAGAGTGAAGGTGAAGAACCATATCGTAAGGTAATAGTATACTTAAAGAAGTATGACAGAAGATAATCAATAATATATTCTGTAAGAAAGTATATTAAGTCGATATAAAGATAAAATAAAGGAAAGCCTTTCATTGATCGATATGTGATAGAAATTATCATATGTTGAGATGTGGAAGGCTTCTTTTATTTATTATAATCTTATTTTGAAAATATATATGGCAGCTTTTGTAAATTAGTAAATTTGCACCATGGCTTTTTAGTAAATTGAGATTGATTAGAAATAATATAAGTAATATAATGATTTCGTGTGTAATTTTACAGGATTTTTAATCAGATGTGCCAGGTTTAACTAATATTGCAGATTAGTGTTAATATTAATTCGAAAAAATCTGACATGATATTAAGTCAACAGGAGAAGAAAAATGTTTTTAACTGACACCATATGTGCCATTGCAACAGGAATGGGAAATGCGGGTATAGGAATAATCAGAATAAGCGGTTCAGAAGCCATAAATATAGCTTCAAAGGTCTTTAAGCCTGCAAATGATAAAAAGGTTGTTAAGACCATGAAGAGCTATACTGCGGCATTTGGTGGTGTGTATGACGGAGATAATATGATAGATGAGGGAATACTTCTGCTTATGAAGGGTCCTCATACATATACCTGTGAGGATGTATGTGAGCTTCAATGTCATGGAGGTGTCCATGTGTTAAAGGAGGTTCTGGAGGCTGTTATAAAAGCAGGAGCAAGAATCGCTGAACCGGGTGAATTCACCAAGAGAGCCTTTCTAAACGGCAGGATAGATATGTCACAGGCAGAGTCGGTTATGGACATAATAAATGCCAAGAATGATTTCGCAGTGAAATCCTCTCTCGTCCAGTTAAATGGAGAATTAAAAGACAGGATAACAGAGATGAGAGATACCATACTCTACAATACAGCATTTATAGAATCGGCATTGGATGATCCGGAACATTATAGTTTGGAGGGTTATCCACAGAAGCTGCGTGTTATTGTGGATAACATGGTTGATAATGTTGATAAATTGTTAGCTACTTATGACAACGGAAGAGTCCTGAAGGAGGGGATAAAGACTGTGATCGCCGGTAAGCCAAATGCCGGAAAGTCCTCACTTTTAAACCTTTTACTGGGGGAAGACAGGGCTATAGTAACTGAGATAGAGGGAACTACCAGGGATACTCTTGAGGAAGTTGTCAACATTAACGGAATAATATTAAATATTGTAGATACAGCAGGAATAAGATCAACAGATGATGTTGTGGAAAAGATAGGTGTGGATAAAGCTCTTAAGAATGTGGATAACGCAGACTTAATTCTATATGTTGTAGACGGCTCAAAACAGTTAGATGATAACGACAGCCAGATAATAAGCCACATTAAGGGCAGAAATGTTATCACAGTGATCAATAAATCAGACCTTGATGTAGTTGTGGATAAGTTGTGGATAAGTGAAGAATTACCTGGTGATATAATAGAAATCTCAGCAAAATACGGTGACGGAAAGGAAGAATTGTATAACATTCTCAATGACAAATTCTTTTCGGGACAGTTACAGTACAATGATGAATTGTACATCACCAACAGTCGTCACAAGGATGAGCTTATAAAGACCAGAGAAAGTCTTTCAAAGGTTATAGAAAGTATAGACATGGGAATGGAGGAGGATTTCTTCTCAATAGACCTTTTAGATGCCTATGAACATCTTGGCATGATACTCGGTGAAACCATGAGAGACGATCTGGCAGATAAAATATTTGCAGAGTTCTGTATGGGAAAGTAAAAAAAAATTGGAGGACATGGAAATGCCTTATTTAGAGGAAGAATATGATGTGGTTGTAGTTGGTGCAGGACATGCAGGCTGTGAGGCTGCCCTGGCGTCAGCAAGACTTGGATTAAATACAATAATATTTACAGTGAGTATGGACAGCGTTGCCATGATGCCATGTAATCCCAATGTAGGAGGAAGCTCCAAGGGACATCTTGTAAGGGAGCTTGACGCTCTCGGCGGTGAGATGGGCAAGAACATTGATAAGACATACATCCAGTCCAAGATGTTAAATTCATCTAAGGGACCTGCTGTACACTCTCTCCGTGCCCAGGCTGACAAGAAGAATTATTCGGCAGCCATGAAGGAGACTCTTGAGAACACTGACAATCTTACCTTGAGACAGGCAGAGGTTTCGGAGCTTATATTGGGTGAGGACGGAAGAAGTGTTGTGGGTGTTAAGACATTTTCAGGTGCCATATACCATGCAAAGGCAGTTATCCTTGCCACAGGTACATATCTTAAGGCGAGATGCATATATGGTGATGTGGTAAATCATACAGGACCAAACGGACTTATGGCTGCAAATCACCTGTCCCAGTCAATGAGTGACGTGGGAATAGAGATACGAAGGTTTAAGACCGGTACGCCGGCAAGACTTGATAAGAGATCCATTGATTTCACCCAGATGGAGGAGCAAAAGGGTGATGAGCATGTAGTGCCATTTTCATTTACCAACACAGAGGACGATATAAAGAGAGACCAGATAAGCTGTTGGCTTTGCTATACAAATGAAGAAACCCATGAGATCATAAGGAATAACATAAGCCGTTCACCGTTATTTTCAGGGGTGATCGAAGGAACAGGACCAAGATACTGTCCTTCCATAGAGGACAAGGTCATGAAGTTCCCTGACAAGAACAGACATCAGATATTTATCGAACCTGAGGGTGAGAATACAAATGAGATGTACATGGGCGGAATGTCATCTTCTCTTCCGGAGGACGTGCAATATGCAATGATAAGGAGCATGAAGGGACTTGAACATGCGAAGATCGTGAGAAATGCCTATGCCATCGAGTATGACTGCATAAATGCCATTAACCTTAAGCCTACGCTGGAATTTAAGGATGTGGCAGGCTTGTACGGAGCAGGACAGATAAACGGCAGCTCAGGTTATGAGGAGGCTGCTGTACAGGGACTTATGGCAGGTATAAATGCTGCCCTTAAGATACTCGGAAGAAATCCTCTCGTGCTTGATAGATCCCAGGCATATATCGGAGTCCTTATTGATGATCTTGTCACAAAGGAAACCAGGGAACCTTACAGAATGATGACCAGTCGTGCCGAGTACAGACTGCTGTTAAGACAGGATAACGCAGACCTGAGACTTACGGATATAGGTCATGACATAGGTCTTATAGATGATGAAAGATATAAGAAGTTCTGCCATAAGAGGGAGCTTATCAACAGTGAGATAGACAGACTTGATAGTACAATGGTAGGGGCAAATAAGAGTATACAGAAGTTCCTTACATCTATGGAATCCACAACTCTTAAGACTGCCGCAAGCCTTTCAGAGCTTATCAGAAGACCTGAGCTTTCTTATGAGGCGATAGCACCTATCGATCCTGAGAGAAATGAGCTTCCGGAGGATGTTATCGATCAGATCAATATATCCATTAAATACAAGGGATATATTGATAGGCAGAAGGAACAGGTAAATCAGTTCAAGAAGCTTGAAAACAGAAGGATACCTGAGGATATTGACTACAATGATGTTACAAATTTAAGGAAAGAGGCAAGGCAGAAGCTTATGCTCATAAAGCCTGAGAACATAGGACAGGCAAGTCGTATATCAGGCGTAAGCCCTGCGGATGTTACAGTGCTCCTTATTTATCTTAAGTCGAGAAAGTAACAGGAAATGGGAAAAAGTATGGAATTATTAAAGGATATATGTGGACAGTTTGGAGTGGAACTGAATGATGAGCAGATCAGTCAGTTCAATACATATTATGAAATGCTTATTGAGTGGAATAAGGTAATGAATTTGACCTCCATAACAGAGAAGAAGGATGTAATGTATAAGCATTTTGCAGACAGTCTTCTTATTGCTAAGTTTAAAGATATGAAAGAACCTTTGAAGGTTATAGACGTTGGAACAGGTGCAGGATTTCCGGGAATACCCCTTAAGATAGCTTTTCCGGAGCTTAAGATAACTCTTATGGATTCCCTTCAGAAGAGACTTACATTTCTTAATGAGGTGATCAAGACCCTCGGAATTACCGATATTGAGACAGTTCATATGAGAGCTGAGGATGGCGGTAAGAATATGAAATACAGGGAACAGTATGATCTTGTGGTTTCAAGGGCAGTATCAGCACTGGCAGCATTATCGGAGTTCTGCCTGCCATTTGCAAAGGTAGGGGGATACTTTATTCCTTACAAATCAGTTGCCCTTAATGAAAATGATAAGGAAGAAATGCAGAGTGGAAAGAAGGCAATCCGTATCCTTGGAGGACAGGTGGAGAACATATTCACTACAAATATTCCTGAAATCGACGCAGAGAGAAAGTTTGTATTTGTGAAGAAAATTCAGTCTACGGATATGAAGTATCCAAGAAAAGCAGGTACGGTTACAAAGAAGCCGTTGGCGTAAAAAAAAGAAAACCTGAAAAGGTTTTCTTTTTTTGTAAATATATTCTTTTTATGTCTTATCAGTCTACTGCCAAAGACAGGTAATATAGCTGATACTTCAATCCAAAATTAAGTGGTCGTTTATGAAATTTATAAAATAAATTCTTGATAAAACTAATATATTTTATTTGTTGTGACGCTTTTCTTTACGTTTCTCGCGGATCTCTTCCTGCTTTATATTGATCTCTTCAATACCTGATTTATCAATAGGCTTTATAGTCTTAACTATATAGTATCCTTCGTTATCCGGCTTGAATTTAATCTTTCCACAGAAATAACCGTGGTGCCAGCATTTTCCAACGCTTATGTATGATGAAGGGCTGTTGGCAAACCATTTGATTTTCTTAGTGACCTTCTTATTACACTTGTAACATCTTACCTCAGATACCTTCGGATCATCGAGAGCTTCCTGTTTGGTTTTAAAGGTTCGTGTAATATATTCATACATATTGTTGTGTCTGTCAGTAATCTCGTCCTTAATATCCGATGGATGGATATAAAGATCAAAAGAATATTGATTGTTGATATTTTTTGGTTTCATTGCTTTCATAACCAGAGCAGTATATTTTGAATCGTTGAGAGCTGAGTGAAATGGCATATCTTCAGGAATATTGAGTTCAGATACAGCTTTTTCAAGCTTGCTTACACTAGCACTCCTCTTATCCTTACCTGATGCCTTGTCAGCATATATCTGCTGCAGGTTAATGAACTTCACAGGACGTGGTAACTTAGGCATATAGTAGAAATCCATATTTGTCTGAAGCTCTGTAAGATCCATAGGACCCCAGGTACAGAACATGTAATCATCACCACACCATTTTAGAAATTCATTGCAGACTTCTTTGAAACCACGACCCTTGGTGTTGAGGTCATATTCATCATAATTTAGTATAGAACGAATCTTTGAATGAAGTTTCTTATATATTCTCGGTCGTACAAGGCTGCAATATTCATCAATTATATTGAAGTTCTTGTCTACCTTGACAGCACCAATTTCTATAATTTCAAAAGGCATTCGCGGATGTTCTCCCATGTGACCTGAGTAGCTTTGATTCCATTCCAGGTCCATAACTATATAATTCATAAAAGAAATCCTCACGAGTATTAAAAAATATGCACCTGGCGGGATTCGAACCCACGACCTTCCGCTTAGGAGGCGGACGCTCTATCCTACTGAGCTACAGATGCATCAACTTTATAAGTTTACTATATATTTTTGAAAATGTAAATACCCTGTGGGATAATATACTATCATTATATATTTAATAACATAATATATATATATTACCAAATGTCAAATGATATACAATCACTTTTCGGGTAAAAGATTTTGTCTTAAGTTATCCATACTTTTACAATACAACAAGACCCTGAAGCCATACAACACCTTTAAATCTTCTTCCTACAGCCGGTTCACCCATAAGGTCTTCTTTACTTATGGCTATGGTCATGGCAATATCATTTGTCTGAACAGTAAGGATATAAATATGTTCACCAGTAAAGGAATTAACCTTTTCCTCAACCTTTAAGATGTTTCCGATAAGGGAGTAGTGCTCTGTCTCAATACCGTATGGCATGAAATTCGTATCAACTATAGAAAGGATATCCTCATGTCTGACTCTTTTATTTATCAGGGAATAGGTGTCCATATCATCCAGCGTGAGACTTTCCAGGGCAGTCTTGTCTCCCTGCCTTGCAGCCTCCAGGAGTTTGCTTCTATTTGCCTGGTTAATTCCGGATTCTTCAGCATGTCCGGAATCTTCCTGAGGAGATATGTTTAGTATTATCTTTCCCTGGGTTGAAAGGGCAGACAGATAAACCTTGTTCATGTACAGATTTGATACATTGAGCCAGGTTGTGTGTTCATATTGGGCTATATTTCTAAGGAAAAATATTAGTGTCATGCCAAGCTCGTATGAATCGCTTATACCTGCAAATGCTTCTTTGTCGCCATGTTTTTCAATATATATACGTTCCTGATTGGTGAGCTGATCCGATGTCACATAAGGAAAATAATGCTCTATGGAGAGAGAACCGTCTGCAGCAATCTCTCCAACCAGAGACAAACCAAAGCCGTCACCGAAATCTCTGTCTAACTGGATAATCTTGGTATCAGCACTGACAGAGGTAACGGTCTTTCTTGTAGGCTCGGCTAAAACTTTTCTATATACGGGCTCAAGCAGCATTCGGGATGTAATTTTTGAAAATCCAATAGCTCGCAAATAACTATGCATGCATTACCTCCGATATTATTTCTTCTCAAGCTTTTCCTTGCCACCCATGTATGGACGGAGAACTTCAGGTATTCTTACGGAACCATCTGCCTGAAGGTTGTTCTCAAGGAATGCAATAAGCATTCTAGGTGGTGCAACAACAGTGTTATTAAGGGTATGAGCAAGGTACTTATTACCATTTGAATCCTTAACACGGATCTGAAGTCTTCTTGCCTGTGCGTCACCGAGATTTGAACAGCTACCAACCTCAAAATACTTCTTCTGACGAGGAGACCATGCCTCAACATCAAGAGACTTAACCTTAAGATCTGCAAGATCACCTGAACAACATTCGAGGGTTCTTACAGGAATATCTAATGAACGGAAGAGGTCTACAGTGTTCTTCCATAATTTATCAAACCACATCTTGCTTTCTTCCGGCTTGCAGACAACAATCATTTCCTGCTTCTCAAACTGATGTATTCTATATACACCACGCTCCTCTATACCATGAGCACCTTTTTCTTTTCTGAAACAAGGAGAGTAGCTTGTGAGGGTCTGTGGAAGCTGATCCTCAGGGATGATCTGGTCGATAAACTTACCGATCATTGAGTGTTCTGATGTACCGATAAGGTAAAGGTCTTCGCCTTCAATTTTATACATCATAGCGTCCATTTCTGCGAAACTCATAACGCCTGTAACTACATTGCTTCTGATCATGTATGGAGGAATACAATATGTAAATCCTCTGTCAATCATAAAGTCTCTTGCATATGATATAACTGCTGAGTGAAGTCTTGCAATGTCTCCCATTAAATAGTAGAAACCATTACCTGCAACTCTTCTTGCTGAATCAAGATCAAGACCATTTAAGCTTTCCATTATTTCTGAATGATAAGGAATTTCAAAGTCAGGAACAACAGGATCACCGAACTTCTCGATCTCTACATTTTCAGAATCATCCTTACCGATAGGAACAGAAGGATCAATGATATTAGGAATAACCATCATGATCTCCTTGACTTTAGAATCAACCTCAGGCTGTAATGACTCAAGCTCTTTAAGTCTTGATGCCTGTGCAGCAACCTGCTTCTTAACTTCTTCAGCTTCTTCCTTTTTGCCCTGTGCCATTAAAGCTCCAATCTGCTTTGAAAGAGTATTTCTCTTGGCGCGAAGGTCATCAGCTTCCTGCTTTATTGCCCTTGACCTGGCATCCAGTTCAATAACTTCATCAACAAGTGGAAGCTTGCTGTCCTGAAATTTGTTCTTAATGTTCTGTTTTACTACGTCTGGATTTTCTCTTAAAAACTTAATGTCTATCATCTTTCTTCTCCTTGTATAAAATAGTATTACCAAATTAATCTAATAATAAACTTGATATATAATTAAAATTATTGACTATAGTCAAAAAACTATATATAAATCATCTGAAATATTAATTGAAAATATTAACTTAAAATATCAGTTAAAAATATTAGCTGAAAGTATCAGTTAAAAATATCAGTTAAAATAATAGTAAAAAAATATAGATAAACCAAATTATTAACTTTCAATAATCTCTGAAATTTCTTCATCAAGTGTTTTGGCTCGTTCAATAGCCTCTTTTTCTTCTTCAGATAAGGCTACATAGGACTCACCCTTGATAATTTCTTTTGCGTAATTAAAGCAGCCTTCTCTTGAGTGCATACAGTTAAGTACAACACCATTATTGTCACTGTCGAGAAGAGCAAGTGCGAAGCTTAGGCTTCCACCCATACCCTCAAAGGCATCATATTTTACCAAAGCAACCTTACTTATACAGTTTCCCAGGTATTCTTGTATTTCCTTGTGCTCCTTTGTAAGTCGTCTGGAATTATTCTTAACGGCGTCCATTTCTGCAAATCTCTTCATTATTATATCTTCAAGATCAGCACCTGAGGTTCCGTTAAGTAAAATACTGATTTCCTTGTTTCGCTGCTTCATATTGGCCATAACATAAAATAATAAAACAAATAATATAACTATCAGAATAAGCAGTATTATTAGTATGTAGGCCGGATCAATACCTATTTTACTTAGTATTTTACTGTTCATACTATGCCACCTTATCTGTTTATGGAATATAACATCTCAGTTATACGATCAAGCTCGTCCTGAGAGTAGTAATCAATTTCAATCTTACCTTTGCCGTTATTCTTTGCTTTTATTGAAATCTTGGCACCTAGTATATCCTTTAATCTTGTTTCAAGTTCTGAGTAGAATACACTCAAGTCTTTCTCTGCCTGCTTCTCAGTTTCCGGCTTATTAGTTTCTTCTAATTGCTTTAATACCTTCTTGACAAATGCTTCTGTTTCTCGGACACTTAAGTTCTGATCAAATATAGCCATTGCCACTTCATATTGAAGCTCTTCATCTTCAATGGGAACAAGAGCACGTACATGTCCGGTTGTAAGCATACCGTCTATAACCATCTGGCGAACCTTATCACATAACTTCAATAATCTTAACGAATTAGTGATGGTAGAACGGCTTTTTGAAACTCGTTCTGCAACCTCATCTTGTTTGAGATTGTACTCATTTATAAGACTTTCATATGCCAGAGCTTCTTCAATAGGGTTAAGATCTTCTCTCTGTATATTCTCAATAAGAGATATCTCCATTATCTCCTTAGGAGTGTAATCTCTGATAACTACAGGAACTTCTTTAATCCCGGCAATTCTTGCTGCCCTCCAACGACGCTCACCTGCAATTATTTCATAATATTTATCTTTCTTAGTTACGATCAGGGGTTCCAATACACCAAATTGTTTGATGGATTCCGCCAGTTCATTAAGGGCATCTTCATCAAAATTCTTTCTTGGCTGTCCATGGTTTGGTTCAATTTCGGTAATCTTAAGAGTTTTCTCAACCTCTTTAACAACCTCCTTGACTACTTCCTTTGTGACAGTTTTGGTTACAGTATTCTTACCTGATGATTTGTTATTTGAAGAACCAAAATCATCGGTAGGAATAAGATCGGAAAGACCCTTGCCTAATCCTCCTCTTTTTACTGCCATTTAAAATACTCCTTTGTTCAATTTTAATACTGGTTAGCTTAACAGTATTTGATTTAAGTTTAATACCATTATGTTTAAGTAAACATTTAAGCTCAATACTATTTATATTAAGTTAAGCGTTTAAGCTCAATACTATTTATATTAAGTAGGCATTTAAGCTCAATATAATCTAAACTAAATACATTTGAATAATATTAAGTTTAATCAGTTTATTCCTAACAGTGTTCCAGTTTAATGTTTATTAGCATAATAAGTGCTTAGACCTATGAGCGTTTAAATTTAATATTGTTTAATAAAATATTGACTTAAACTGTTACAATGTCATTCTCAATTATTTCGTCTGCAAGCATCATATAGTGCTCTGCACCGGCTGACCTTGGATCATATATAATAATAGGAAGTCCATAGCTTGGTGCCTCTGCAAGACGAACATTTCTAGGAATAACGGTATTGTAGATATTTTGTGTAAGATTTTCACGAACATTTTCCACAACCTGAGCTGACAGATTTGTTCTTGAATCATACATTGTAAATACTACACCCTCAATCTTAAGGGTTCTGTTAAGTTTCTTTTTAATAAGATTTACAGTATATATAAGCTGTGATAAGCCGTCCAATGCAAAAAACTCACATTGTATTGGAACTAAAACAGTATTTGCAGCAGTTAAGGCATTTACTGTCAACATTCCAAGTGCAGGTGGACAATCAATAATAATGAAATCATACTTAGACTTCACCTTCTTGAGGTTGTTCTTAAGAATATGCTGCATATCCTCCATACCCACAAATTCTACCTCTGCTCCTGCCAATTCACGGCTGGCGGGTATTACATTCAGGTTTGGAAAGACATTTATAAGCATACACTCACCAATATTGCACTGGTCAGTCATCATATCATATACAGTGTAGCCAAGATCATTCTTATCTATACCAAGACCACTGGTCATATTGCCCTGGGGGTCAAGGTCAACCGCAAGAACTCTCTTTCCTTTCTTAGCCAGACATGCTGCAACATTTATTGCAGTTGTGGTTTTGCCAACACCACCCTTCTGGTTAGCTACAGCAATAATTCTTCCCACGTTATCTCTCCTTTATTGTGTTGACTCTATAAGTTAGTAGTAGAGTCATTATGTTCTTATGTATAGAATGTTTCACGTGAAACATTTTATATAATGAGAACTATAAACAATGCTTGTATATTATAGCACTTATAAATTGTTTCTTCTATATTAAATACTACTAAAATGAAATTATTTTTGTTGAATGTTTCACGTGAAACATTGATGAATAATTCAAAACTTAAATAGATTTCAGATAAAAAATATATATTGAAAAATTTAAATAATTTTACAATAAAGTATAGATGGTAAAAATACCAAAAACCAATATATACACTACATGTTAAAGAAAAAATATCAATATTCAAAAATTAGCACTTGAATGTTTCACGTGAAACATTATTATAAAATGTAATCCCCGGATTTATTTAAAATATAACACATTGTTAAATAATCATTATATTTATTATTAATATTTTATTCTGTATTATTTTTGTTGCAATATAGTTGAGTTGAATTTATTACATTGCTTCCGGTGCCTGAATACCTAATAATTCAAGTGCGTCAGATAATGTCTTCTTTGTAAGGTATGTGAGCATTACTCTGGCATTCTTGACATTCTCCTCAGGTACATTTATTCTTGTTGAATTGTAGAACTTGTTAAATGCCTGAGCAACATCAACGGCAAATCTTGCAACGATTGATGGCTCATACTTATCAGCAGCGTCAAGAACAACCTTAGGAAATCTGTTGATTTCTTTAAGAAGGAAGATTGCGTCCGGTTCTGTGATTACTGAGAAATCAACTTCATTAGATGGGTCAAAGTTTTCTGCAAGTCTTACAACACTGGAACATCTTGCGTGTGTATACTGCACATATGGACCGGTCTCACCGTCGAAGTTAAGTACCTTATCCCAACTGAATGATACATCCTTAATTCGCTGATTATATAAGTCGTTGAATAATACTGAACCTACACCAACCATCTTGGCAACTTCTTCCTTGTTTTCAAGGTTAGGACTCTTCTCTGTGATTATTTCAAGACTCTTTTCAATGGCGTCATGAAGAATATCCTCAGCATATATAATGTTGCCGTTTCTGGTAGAAAGCTTAGCTCCTTCAAGACTTACAAGTCCGTAAGGAATATGAACTAACTGATCCTTTGCCCATTCATTTCCAAGAAGCTCTACTACCTTGAATACCTGTGCGAAGTGAAGCTTCTGTTCCTGACCGGTCACATACAGACATTTGCAGAAGTTGTAGGTCTTCTTACGGTAGAAGATTGCCGCAAGGTCTCTTGTGGCATATATTGAGCTTCCGTCCTTCTTTGTGATTATACATGGAGCCATGTCATACTCTGAAAGGTCAACGATCATTGCACCTTCACTTTCCTTCAGTAAGCCGGCTTCTGCTATCTTGTCAACAACCTCCTGACACTTATCTCTGTAGAAGCTTTCTCCTAAATAGTAATCAAAGTCTACTCCAAGAAGATCGTAGGTTCTCTTATATTCAACAAGGCTTATATCCTTGAACCATTGCCAGATTGAAAGGGCTTCCTCATCACCCTGTTCCATCCTGGCAAACCATGCCCTTGCTTCATCTACTAATTCAGGGTTCTTGTCAGCTTCCTCATGGAATTTAACATATAATTTCATGAGCTCTGAAATTCCGTCTTTTTCTACGGCTTCCTTGCTTCCCCATGCCTTGTAAGCCACGATGAGCTTACCAAACTGTGTACCCCAGTCACCAAGGTGGTTAATTCTAATGGCATTGTATCCAAGCTTAGAGAAGATCTTGTAGAGTGAATTACCAATGATAGTAGTTCTGAGGTGGCCTACATGGAAGTTCTTGGCTACGTTAGGAGATGAGTAGTCAAGGCAGATATTCTTGCCTTCACCTATATCTGATCCACCAAAGTTCTCGGAATTTGCTGCTTCTATCATTGACTTAACAAATACTTCTGTCTTAACGAAGAAGTTAAGGTATGCACCCTTTACTTCAATCCTGTCAAGGTAATCCACATCGCCTATGGCTTCCTTAATGTCTGCTGCAATCATATTAGGAGCTTTGTGCATGGTCTTGGCAAGTCTGAAACAAGGAAATGCAAAGTCACCCATTTCAGGCTTAGGTGGTATTTCAATAGTAGCTGAAATATCTTCCTTAGACATTCCTTCTATCTGTGCTGCAAGTAAATCAATAATTTTGTTTTTCATAATGATATCCTTTCGTCATATCCAGCCTGCAGTAATTTAATAACAAGGCCTGGTGAATTTATTTAAAATATAATAAAATACAAAATTTATACATGTTTATCTATAAAAAACAATTGATCAATGTATAAAATTAAAGTAAAAATAAAAGTGATATTACATCCACATATACCAATTAAAAAATGTAATACAGCGTAGTGTATGTTTATAAGCTGTAGTAGTATGAGTATATATTATATAAGAAAAAAGCTTACATGATATATCAACAGAACATATGTTCTACATGCTTATCAATCCTGATTTATAGGAAATGAAAATCTTACATTTGTACCACTGATAATGTCACCATCAATACTGAAGGTTCCCTTCATAAGGTAAATGATCTCCTGTATTCGATGGAGACCGCTGTACCAAGGGGCTGTATGGGTGTAGTTTGTATCGATTCCTATGCCGTTATCATTGATATATACATCTATAAGGCGGCTGCTTATATATATATTTGCAGTGACCTTATTGGCATTGGAGTGCTTGAACACATTGCTCATAAGCTCGTCTATTATATATATCAGGTTGATGGTCACAATTTGCGGAATTTTAATGTCGTAGTCAGGGCAGTCAACCTTGTATTCAATCATACATTCCTTATGGGTGTCAGATAATTCCTTGAATTTATCCGACAGAAGAGTCCATACAGGTTTGCTGGTATCCGGTTCATTTGTCAGTTCAAATAATACTGAGTCAATGGATTTTGACAACTCATTGTTGGCTTCGATCAGTTCATCAAGAGTTACCTTAGCCCGGTTCACGTCAGATTTAATCATCCATGAGAGGATATCAAGCTTGTTTTTATTCCCCTCAAAGGACGCCCTTATCTTGTCATTTATTTTTATGGCAGTGATCTGACGGAAATATCTCTCTAACATGAGTATCCTTAAGCCATGGTTGATGTCCTGTTTAAGCAGTTCTGAAGAATGCTCTTTATCAGCCTTTTCAAGAGCTTCTTTTTGTTCCCTAAGCCTTTCCTCAGCTTCCTTAAGAGCTTTTTTGTCGTTCTGTTCAAGGACATTCTGGGCAAGCAGAGAATCTATTACTTTGTTGGATGAGCTTAAGGAAGAAATACGGGCTTTAAGCTCATCAATTTCTTTCTCAAGGCCTGTGATCTTTTCACTGAGGGATGACTTTACCTCTTTGAGATCCTTAAGGTTCTGCTCTATCTGGGTGTATTTTTCCTCATTTGTGGTTGGATCAACTGCAAATGGTGAAAATACGTTGTGACTGCTGGTATTTCTGAAGGAGTATATTTCCAGAGTCCTTGTCAGCTCATCAATCTTTATCTTTAACTCAAATTCTTCGGTCTTAAGGGACTGAACTTCCTCAAGCTTTGATATAAAGTCATGGTTGAAATACTCAATCATATCTTTATTGGATTGCTGAATAGTCTTCAAGCTGTCTGCTGTGGACATTTCTGTATTTGTATCCATGTTGATATACTCCTTTCTCTTATGTTCTTCCTATATAAATTAAATTCATGTGTATCCGGAAGCAGTATCTGCACCTTAAGTTCCGGTCTTGTGGCAAGCTTACTTGTTTGCTGATCTTGAACTATCGGAGGTTCTCTTGTTTGTTGGATTTGTATTTCTGTAAGCTGTATTGCTTGCAGGTCTTGGTCTTCCTGATGAAGGTGAACTGCCGTTTTTCTTTTGCTCAGACAACTTCTTCTGCATACGTCTGGCTTCATATTTCTTCTCACGTTTTTTGGTGACTATGATAGCATATATAACACACACGACAACAATGAAAAATACAACTAAGAAGATGATCAGGATTATCTGTAGAATACTGATCTGCTTTGAAACCGCAGTCTTTTCATTTGCAGGTTTAACCTCCACATTGTCATAGTCTGAGTCTATAGATGTCTCGGTGGCGTTCTTAAGAGAATAGTCAACGGAGGCGGTTACAGGCACGTATGCAAGCACTTCATTATTGTATTTAAGAACAATATTTGCCACGGTATAAACATTTTTGGTGGCCTCCACAGGAGTACTCAGGTACTCTATGGAGGTGTTTATATTGCTCTGTGAGTTATTGTTGTTAAATGCCAGCGAAAAATCCTTGTCGAATGATAATGAAATACATTCCTCAGGGATAGCAAGGGTATTTATAAGGTATTCACATGCCTTACTGTTGTCTGTGCTGTTTATGGTGTAGTCACTTAACGGATTCACATATGAATAGTTATTGAAGCAGTAATTGTCTATGGCTTTGGTGTCTGAGTAGGTCTTTGAGGCACCATCACAATTCATGAGAACCGTAATAAGCTCAAGATCACCCTTCTTGCTCCAGGTAACCAGCGTGTTCTTGGCAAGCACGGTGTACCCGGTCTTGCCGCCTTCAAAATATTCATAATAATATGAACTGGAATCGTATATCATACGACAGTGCATCCACAGGTTACGCTCTTCCTCACAGATATTTGTAGGAGGTATAACGTAGTGCTCAGTGGAAGCTATCTTTCTTAATTCGTCATATTTAAGGGCTTCCCTGGTGATAAGAGCCATGTCATAGCAGGTGGTGTAATGGTTCTCGTCAAAGAGTCCGTTTGGATTCATGAAATGAGTATTCTTACATCCAAGCTCCGCTGCACGTTTATTCATCATCTCAACAAATTTGGAGCTGTCACCTTGACCCATTTCTTCAGCAAGTCCAAGGGCAACTTCATTTGCAGATTCAAGCATAAGGGCATAAAGACCCTGTTCAAATGTAATCTGTTCACCCTCCTGAAGACTTATGCTGCTGCTTCCCGGCTCAATGCCGTAGATAGCCTCGTGGGACATGGTCATAACCTTGTTCATGTCTATGCCGCTCTCAAGAGCCATAAGGATGGTCATCATCTTGGTGGTACTGGCAGGGTATGCTTTGTTAAATGCATTCTTCTGATAGAGTATGCTTCCTGTTTTGGCGTCCATGACTATTGCCTGTTGTGACACAAGATCCGGAAACCTGGTAGGATCATCAGGATACTCTGTGGTTTCAAGATATTCAGAAGTTGCTTCCTCGGAGTCGCCTTCCTCTGAGGTGATGTTTTCTTCTGCATGGGAGATATGTGCAGTCATACCCAGCGAACACATGGTAAACATCAATAATATAAATACAACACCAAGAACTGCGTGTCCGCAGTTAGTGGTAGAAAATAGTTTTTTTAAAATCCTGATCATTAAATAAGCCCCCACAAATTGTCTACTTGTCTCTGTACGCCACTAAACGGTTGATCGGCGTGCCCATTGCTGAGAATTTTGTTTCATACTCTGTCATAATGTTGCCTTCATTGTACTCAGAGTTATGAAGATCATAGGTGTAATTAAGCAGCTTCCAGCCGGCAAGGGGAACCTGTTCCAGTGAAAAATCAAACAGATCACGATTGTCAGTCTTAAAGATAACCTGTCCATCCGGAATGAGTATCTTGTCGTAGAACCCGAAGAAATGGGTGGATGTCAGGCGTCTCTTGGCATGTCTGTCCTTAGGCCATGGATCTGAGAAGTTCAGGTATATTCTTGATACCTCGTCTGTATCAAATACTTTCTCTATATATTCTGCGTCCATGCGGATGAAGTAAAGATTGTGCATATCTTCCTCGAGCTCTCTCTTCTCAAGGGCACGGAGCAGCACGCTTGAATACTTTTCTATACCGATATAGTTAATGTCCGGATTGCGTCTGGCAAGCTCCATGATAAACTGTCCCTTGCCCATGCCGATCTCTATATGGATAGGGTTATCATTGCCAAAAACTTCGTGCCAGCGGCCTTTCATGGTCTCCTCATCATGGATAACGTAGTCGGTGGCTGCTATCTTTTCACGGGAGCCTTTTACATTTCTTAATCTCATATATTTACCAAATGATATAGTATCATTATTATCCTTGTTCAATAAATTCAGTACATTGCAAATATACATAGAAGCAATGCACACCTACCCATAATCATATCATAATAGGAAATCATATTCAAACATTATTAATGCTTCCGGAAAGCAAAATGTATTAAAAATAAAACAAAAAATCTATTGATTTATTATTAAAAGATGGTATAATCGGTGAGGTAGTTCTGAGAAAAACAGTCGAAAAATGCAGTAAACTTTGAAATAAAAATATTTCAAAAAAAAATAAAAAAAGTACTTGCATTTTGAAAATGACTGTAGTATAATCCTATATGTTGTCGGGCAGAACTGCTGAAGACAATAAGAAATACGGGCCGCTAGCTCATTTGGTAGAGCACCTGACTCTTAATCAGGGTGTGCGGGGTTCGAGCCCCCGGCGGCCCACTAATTTGGACTTGACTATGAATAATCATGGTTGGGCCCATTTTTTTGTGCAAAAAAATTCTGGAGTATAAAAAGCCGTCATGTGGAAGCTTGTACAGGTACAATTTCCAGGTGACGGCTTTCGGTTTATTATTTTATTTTATCTTATTTAAGCCTCTTTAAGATCTCGAGAGTACATTCCCAGGTTCGTTTTACACTTTCCACATCCATGGATTCATTTGTAGTGTGGATATCTTTCATGTCAGGCCCGAAGGAAACGCAATCAAGGTCAGGTATCTTGCCTGCAAATAAACCACATTCTACTCCGGCATGTAATGCCTGGATGACAGGCTCTCTTCCATATTGCTCTGTGAATATATCTTTCATAAGGTCTCTGAGAGGAGAGTCCTGACGATACTCCCAGGCAGGGTAGTCACCGGTAAGGGTCACATAGCCTGACAAAAGCTCAGTGAGACTGGTGATCTTATCCAGCATTTCCTGCTTTCTGCTGGCAATGCTGCTCCTTACACAATAGCTGAGGACAACCTCTGTGTCGGTGGTCTTTAATATTCCAAGGTTTAATGAGCTTTCCACAAGGCCTTCTATGTTGGAGCTCATACCCTGTATTCCGTAAGGCATGTTCACAAGGGCAGCTATCACACGGTTTGTTGAAATGTTATCCATCATATCATTTGCAGCTGCTTCGGATGATGAATCTGTAATTTCTGCGGCAACCTTTATATCTGGGTCGGACACTACATACTCATGCTTGAACAGGTCTTCCATATGGGAGACACAATCCTTAACTGTCTGTATATCGGATTCATTTACAGCAATAACAGCTACAGCTGTTTTAACAATGGCGTTGTCCTTAAGTCCCCCCTCTATGGATACGAGATTGAAGGATAACTTCCTATTTAAAGTATAGAGGATACGGCCAAAGAGGATATTTGCATTTGCCCTGTTCTTGTCTATCTCTACGCCGGAATGACCGCCCAGAAGTCCTGATATATTAATGGACATAAGTGTCTTGTCTGCGGCAGGAATGAAACTTACAGGAATGTGGCTTGCGGCAGTTACACCACCGGCACAGCTTACCAGCAGATAGCCTTCATCCTCTGAATCAAGGTTAAGCATGATCTTTGACTTTAATGGACTACAGTCAATGGCGGCGGCACCTAACATGCCTATCTCCTCGTCAACTGTGAATACTGCCTCAAGAGGCGGGTGCGGTATGTCGCTGCTGTCAAGGATTGCCAGGGCATAGGCAACGGCAATTCCGTCATCGCCTCCCAGGGTAGTGCCATTTGCAGAGATAATACCATCCTTAAGAACAAGCTCCAGACCGTCACGTTCAAAGTCGATATTGCAATCCTTGCCCTTCTCGCATACCATATCCATGTGTCCCTGGAGCATTACCGGGGCAGAAGCCTCGTATCCCGGGGTTCCGTCCTTGAATATAATCACGTTGTTTGACTGATCCTTTATGTATCTAAGATCGTGTTCCCTGGCAAATGTTACCAGATAGTCGCTGATCTTTTTGGTGTTTGATGAGCCGTGGGGGATAGAGCATATTTCCTCAAAATACTCGAATACCTTATGGGGTTCCAGTGATGATAATACTTTCATGTGTTTATACATCTCCTTCTATGATAAATTTATTGACCTGTTATGTGACTGTTTAAGATCTGCATATAATTCGTTAAGAAATCTCAGACAGTTTTTTTATAAATAGATGGTATAATTATATATCATAGGATATAATTATGCATTAGTGAAAATTTTAAGATGTCAAATGGCAGAAAAACTTAAAGTGTCAAATGACATATGAAAAAGAAAAGCACGCTATGCCGTGCCAGTGATTTAAGGAGGCATAAAAATGGCAGAGAATTGTTCCCATAATTGCAGTACCTGTGGGAAGGAATGTGAGAGCAGAACTGAAAATCAGAGTATGCTCATACCTGCAAATAAAAATTCTAAGATAAAGAAGGTTATCGGAGTAATAAGTGGAAAGGGAGGCGTTGGCAAGTCTTCCGTCACCTGTGGTCTTGCGGTTCTTATGCAGAGGATGGGTTATAAGACAGCGGTTCTTGACGCGGATATGACAGGCCCTTCGGTTCCTAAGGCGTTTGGTATATATGAGGAACCAGAGGCAACGGATGACGCTCTTTATGCCGTGGAGACAAAGACAGGGATAAAGATCATGTCCATAAATCTGTTGCTTGGCGATGAGACAGCTCCTGTGCTGTGGAGAGGTCCTATAATTGCAGGAACAGTTAAGCAGTTCTTCAGTGATGTTATATGGGGAGACATAGACTTTATGTTCGTGGATTGTCCTCCGGGAACCGGAGATGTGCCCCTTACAGTGTTCCAGTCTCTTCCTCTTGACGGAGTTATCGTTGTTACAACTCCTCAGGATCTGGTATCAATGATCGTTGCCAAGGCGGTGCGTATGGCTGATCAGATGGATATACCTGTGCTTGGCATGGTGGAAAATATGTCTTATTTCGAATGTCCTGACTGTGGCAAGAGACACAATATATTCGGCGAGAGCAAGCTGTTATATGTGAAGGATATGTTCGGCATAAAGGATGCAGTGAGACTTCCTATAAATCCTGAGATCGCAGAGCTTGAGGATAAGGGACGTATTGAGGATATGCCTGAGACGGACCTTAAGAAGATAGCGGAGATCTTAAGCAGGAGCTAATGTAGTAATAAGCTTTCTATGTGTGAATAAGATAAAATAAACAATAAAAAGGGAAATAGGAAAATGGAGATTTTAAAAGCAATCATATACGGTATAGTAGAGGGAATTACTGAATGGCTGCCCATAAGCAGTACAGGACATCTCATTCTTGTGGAAAATTTCCTGCCGTTTAAGGGAGTAAGTGAGAATTTCTTTGATATGTTTGATGTGGTTATCCAGCTTGGTGCCATTATGGCGGTGGTTGTGTTGTTCTGGAGCCAGATATGGCCATTTGCATTTACCAGAAAAGCAAGAAACGGCGAGACAGGATTTGCCTCTGTATTTAAGAAGGATATATGGTCTATGTGGTTCAAGATCCTGGTATCCTGTGTTCCTGCGGCTGTCATAGGCATATTGTTCGACGACTTGTTCAACAGGTTATTCTACAATCCTGTGTGCGTATCTATTGCACTTATTGTGTTTGGTGTGGCTTTCATCATCATTGAGAGATGGAACAAGGGCAGAAGCTCAAAGGTAAATGCACTGTCGGAGATCGGCTACAATACAGCCATACTGATAGGTATCTTCCAGGTTATTGCGGCAGTATTTCCGGGCACATCCCGTTCAGGAGCTACCATTGTTGGTGCACTGCTTATCGGCGTGTCAAGAAAGGTGGCTGCGGAATATACCTTCTTCCTTGCCATACCGGTTATGTTCGGTGCAAGTCTTCTTAAGATAGTGAAGTTTGGATTTGCATTTTCAAGTCTTGAGCTTGTAGTACTGGCGGTGGGAACCATAGTGTCCTTCCTTGTTTCAATGGTTGTTCTTAAGTTCCTTATGGCATACATAAAGAAGCATGATTTTCAGGTGTTTGGCTGGTACAGGATAGTACTTGGAGCCATAGTACTTATTTGCGGAATTGCAGGAGTGATAAATGTGTAATCTATGTCCGAGAAATTGCGGAGCCGACAGGGAGAATACCTTGGGGTTTTGCGGAGTAGGAAATAAATTAAAGGTAGCCAGGGCTGCTCTCCATATGTGGGAGGAGCCCTGTTTGTCAGGTTATAATGAAGAGGGCTCCGGTGCCATATTCTTCTCAGGCTGTTCTCTTGGGTGCGTATTCTGTCAGAATATAAATATTTCAAGGGGAAAAGCGGGGAAGGAGATCACAGTGGACAGGCTGGTTGAGATCTTCTTTGAGCTTAAGAGCCAGGGGGCGTTAAATATTAATTTCGTCACACCGGATCACTATGTTCTCCAGATAATAAAGGCCATTGATATGGCAAGGGAAAGAGGCTTTGATCTGCCATTTGTATATAACTGCAGCGGCTATGTGAAGCCTGAGATCATTGATCTGCTGGATGGATATATTGATATCTATCTGCCGGATTTCAAATACATGTCGGGAGAGCTTGCGAAAAAATACAGCATGGCAGAGGATTATCCTGAGTATGCGAAGCCGGGACTTGAAAGAATGGTGAAGCAGGTGGGCGGAGACAGGATGAGCTTCAATGATGAGGGGATAATGACCCGGGGAGTGATCGTCAGACATATGCTGCTTCCCGGCTGCATGGAGGACTCAAAGAGGGTGATAAAGTATCTCTATGAGACCTATGGAAATGATATCTACATAAGCATAATGAGCCAGTATACGCCTATGCCGGGTATCGAAGAGAAGTATCCGGAACTTGCACACAAGGTGGACTTTGATGAGTACAATGAGCTGGTGGATTATGCAATAGAGCTTGGGGTTGAAAATGGATTTATTCAGGAAGAGGAGGCTGCTGAGGACAGCTTTATACCTGAATTTGATTGTACGGGGGTATAAATATGTATGGTGCACTGATGATGGCGATAGGGATGATAAGTGGAATTTTTGTCAGTCTTATAATAGGGACGTTGATAATACATGTGATAAATATAGCCTTTGGAGCTAAAACTATATTAGTGAATTTATTTGGAATTTTATTTCACAGAACCGGTAGGAACAACGAGAAATGGGTTGTGAAAAGGACCGGCTTCAAGCCCTATATTAAGTTTCAGGATGACAATACGGGGCTGACCAGAGGAAGAGAAAAGTGCATGTCGGTGATCGCTGCGGTTATATTTGGCACTATCATTGCAAATATAGTATTTGTCATATGGAAGTGCCCGGGATTTTTCATCAGTGATCTTGGATATTTTATGAAATATGTGCTGGTATTTGGCGGATTTATGTTCCTTGGCATGTTTTTTACCACATTTTCAGTCTTTAGCAAGGCCACAGAGCTTCATTATATTACCAATGATATATTTGCAGAGGTTAAGAGAAAGGGCTCCATATCCGGCGTGAACTGCAATGTGGATCCGAAGGTATTTAATGCTGCACCGCTGGCCGCCAAAGAGGTGTACCAGAATTTCAGGCTTCTCAGGGCTGAGTATATGGGAGATATGGCAACTATGGCGGAGGTAGTTAAGTGGTATGAATGGTGCGAGAGGGAGCAGAATATTAATCGCAGCACCAACAGGAGAAGTACGACTACCCTGACAAATGACAGTCTCAAGCTGCAGATGTTGTTCTATTACAGTTATTTCTACAATGCTCCTGACAAGATCGGCAAGGCAAGGAGAATGTACACCAATGTGGAAAAGCTGCTAAAAGCAGGCGTAGACAGTAATGACAAGAGGATATATGCCTATTATCTTTATTATGTTGAGAACAATGCTGGTGAGGCTGAAAGGATTGCAAATGAGGGGCTTGAAATGATGAAGGACTTCTCTGATGAGATCCCGGAGTTTAAGGCAGCAGAGGAGAAGTGGTTGGAGTACCTGAAGGGACAGATATTTAACAGGAAGTAACAAAAACCCCACGAGGTCGCAACTCGTGGGGTTTTCTATTATCTTAATTCCTCGAAAATTATCTATATTTTATTTCAAATTCAACTTCGCCAGATTTGTATCCTCAGCAAATGTTATACAATTATATATAAACACTGCCTGGTCGTAATCGGCTACATTAACAAGGTCGCTGTAGGACAGGTTTGTGTATCTCATGTCAAGCATTGTGATGGTTTCATAGTTGCATGACAGGAACTGGATAAGGGAGTTGGCGTAGCTGTCCTTGATTATAAGGAGGGACTTACCATTACTTACCCCTTTGTTCTTAAAGGTCACACAGGCAGCGTTCTGACCTGTGAAGGTACTGTATTTGTCCTTGACGTCCAGGTATTCCTTGTAGAAAATGCCGTCATGCTCTGTGGTTGTGACGCCGTTTGAAATCTCCATGGTGGTGGAAACCGAGCCGTCTGCCAGGGTGTACATGTCGATCTCATCCTTCTTCACAGACTGGTCAAGGGTCTTTGAGAAGAGGGTTCCCTGGAAGCTTTCACTGCCTACAGTTTTGGTGAAATCATCAATAGAGTATGGTGTGTATCCAAGCTGATCGCCGGCGGCATTGTATGCAATGTATGCGCCAAGGGATGTCCAGTGGTGGTCAGTTCTGTAGTAGATATACTGATCCTTGGAAGCCTTTAAAGCGTCAATTATATTAATTCCGGTTACATTATCTAATTTGTTGTGGCAGTAATCTATGACGTCCTGCTCATCTTCAGTTACGTTCTTAAGATAATCCGGCAGCAGATCCTCGCCATATATTCCCACTGATGTAGGACATAGCATGAAATATACCGGTATATCGGGATTTTCCTCTGCAAATGTATTGATGACATTTACATTTTTATCAAGGTCTTTGTAATCACATCCGGTGCCGATATCACTATTTGTGGATATGAGCTGCATCATCTGGTCATCCTTGGTGTAGACCGTTGAGATCTCGGATTTGCCAATGGCAGTTTCAACCTTGTTCTTGGTGGAGATCCAGTTTTCCCTTCCGTAGAAGCGGTCGGAGAACCATTTGTCAAAGCCGTTCATGAAGTCTTCGCTCTTTATGGACTCAAGGGAAACCTCCGGGTATTCCTCCAGATAGCGGTTCTCATTTTCAGAGAATGGCTTCTTGTCCTTTGGAAGATGTGTAAATGTCATGACCGGAAGCCCGATCAGTATTACGAAAAACAATGCGATTCCTATCTTTTTATGCATATCCTCACCCCCTAGAAATTAAAATAAAGGAATGGATTATAGCTTGCGTCTACCAGATAAGATGTGGCAATGAGCATAATCACGATCATATAAACAACCGACAAAACATGGGAACAGGAAGGCACCTTAGCGGTGAACTTCTGTGCCAGATTTTTCACAAGGCTTGTACATCCGATGATGGCGATCACGAAGAGCAATCCGAAGTTCATCAGGAAGTACACTGTGTGCTCGTCTGCAAATGTACTGCCGAAGCTGAACATCCGCTTCATATATGAAAATGCTGTTGGCAGATCCTTTGTGTCGAAGAGAACCCAGCCCAGCATAACAAGCAGCATTGCGTATATGTGCTTGATAAATCCGGGGATCTTATCAAGAATGTATTCTTTGTTTTTCTTTTTCAGGAGTGTTATCACAAGCTTCTCAATGATTATGAGTATTCCGTACATTACACCCCAGGTGATGAAGTTCCAGCTTGCACCATGCCATATTCCGGTGAGAAGCCATACAACAGCAGTATTGAAAATAGTTCTGCCGAAGCCTTTTCTGCTGCCTCCCAGAGGGAAATAAACATAGCTCTTAAACCACTCTGACAGTGTCATGTGCCATCTTCTCCAGAATTCGGAGATACTCTTGCTCATGTATGGGTAGTTGAAGTTCTCAGGGAAATGGAAGCCAAGCATTTCGCCAAGACCTATTGCCATATCTGAATATCCTGAGAAATCAAAATAAATCTGAAGGGTATACGCCGCAATCCCAAGCCATGCGGTGGCAACCGGAACGGTATTGATATCCATTACTTTTACCGAATCCCACAGGGTTCCGATGTTATTTGCAATTAAGACCTTCTTACCTATACCTGCACAGAAACGGAGGATACCATGCCATATGGTATCAAGATCCAGATGTCTTTCCTTAAGTTCTGCTGCCACATCCTCGTATCTTACGATAGGACCGGCAACTATCTGTGGAAACAGGGTTACAAATGCTGCAAATGTTATAGGATTTTTCTGGACTTCTATGTTTCCACGGTACAGGTCAATGGTGTATGACATGGACTGGAAGGTGAAGAAGCTGATACCTATAGGCAGCAGTGTGGTTGGGGCACCGAAGCTTGTGTGGAAGATGTTGTTGATATTTTCTACTATGAAATTGCTGTATTTGAAGAAGCCTAACAATGAAAGGTTCATGACTACAGACACAATGAGTGCCAGTTTTCTGGTGGTTTTATTTCCACCGAATTTGTAGATGACCAGTCCGGCGAAGTAGTCTATGAGGGTGGAGGCGATCATTATGAACACATATATTGGTTCACCCCATGCGTAGAAGAACAGACCGGTGATAAGTATGAAGAGGTTCCGCAGTTGTTTTGGCATTATGTAGTAGAACACCAGAACAAAAGGGAGAAATAAATATAAAAATGTTAAGCTTGAAAAAACCATAATTTTCCTACCTATTAAGATGTGTTAATCAATTCATTGTTGAATTATATGATTAAAACCTGTCAGTGTCAACAACGTCCGGCATTGAATTTAAAGTCAGGAATGTCAAAATTGAATTTGGTTATTATATCCTCTGAGGCAGGGACGTCCACGGTCTTGGCAGCCATGGCTTTTTCTATGTCAGAAACCGCTTTTTCACACTGAATCATGTACTTTAATACGCTTCTGCAATAGTTGTCCTCATCACAGAGAGTTTTGAGCCCCTTCCTTTTTATATACACGGAAAGTATTTCGGGTTTTGTGTTCATAAGATAGACGATGGCTGATTTTATGGTTCTTATGATCATATATCCCAAGGCAATGATCATGACACCTACGGCTATCCAGGTTTCTACTGCCTGGAACATGATACCGCCTCCTGACGCCATGGTTGCTTTGAAAAATGCTATGAACAATACAATCAGAATAAGAAAAAATCCGTTTACTATCAAAGTGTTGAGATATCCCTTTCTACGTTTTGGTATTCCCTGAAGCTCGCTTGTATATACATTCTTTGTATATTCTATTTTTTTCTTTGCCTGTGACACCATTTCTATAAGTGTGGCATAGTCATCGTTTTCGTTTGTGAAATTTGAAAATGATTGGTCTGTCTGAACGCCTTCTGCAAGTTTCATGTGATGTACCCCCTTAATCTAAATATATATAACAATAAATTACAATGTTATTGAAATAAAAACACACAGATGTTACAATAAAAAAGACTTCCGAAGAAGTCTTTTCTGTCGCACAATGCTAACCTTACGGCGATGTCGGATAAAATCCTTATTTGAACTCACCTTGTAATTTATGTATGACTAAATTTTAGCATGTGGGGATATAAAAGTCAAACAAAATGGGAAATAAAAAAGTGTCAAATGACACATGAAAAAGGATAGCACGCCATCACTTCGTGAGCCGTGCCAGTAAGTGGGAGGAATGTTATGAACGAAAGATATTATGTGGGGCTTGATATGGGTACAGCTTCTCTTGGTTGGGCTGTTACTGATGAAAAATACAGATTGATAAGAAGAAAAGGAAAAGATCTGTGGGGAGTGAGATTATTTGACACGGCAAATACCGCCGCTGAAAGAAGAACAAACAGGGTTGCCAAAAGGAGACTGGCAAGGGAACGTGCCAGGGAAGGATATCTCAGAATGGTATTTGCACCGGCCATAGAGGCGGTTGATCCAGGATTTTATCAGCGGCTTGATGACAGTAAATATTGCGAAGAGGATAAGATAGTAAAGCAGCCATTTGCTTTATTTGCAGGGAATGGATATACGGATAAGGACTATTATGAACAGTATCCTACGGTATTCTATCTTAGAAAAGAATTGCTCACTTCCAAAGAACCTCATGATGTGAGGCTTGTATTTCTTGCGCTTCTGAATATGTATAAGCACAGAGGTCATTTCCTGAACTCCAATATCGGAGAGGGCAGTACCGGTAGTATAGAAGAGATGTATGAAAACCTGAGATCAGACATAAGCCAGTATATGGAACTTGAGCTGCCTGATATAGATGATTATGACAAGTTGAAGAATATTCTGACTTCCAAGGAATATTCTGCCAGCAGGAGAGTGGAGCTTATCATAGAAAGCTTAAATCTTTCCAAGTCCAAGGATAAGAATATAGTTGAAATATGGAAACTTACATGCGGTCTTAAGGGAAAACTCAGTAATTTATTTGCAGTGAATACAGAGGATGATGAGGCGAAGAATTTCAGTATTTCTTTCAGGGATAGCAGTTTTGATGAAAAGGTTACTGCTGTGGAGAATATTCTCGGGGAAGAGCAGTTTGACATATTTATGCAGATAAAGGAGATACACGATCACTGCGTCCTTGCAAATATTATGAAGGGATACGAATATCTCTCGTTTGCAAGGGTGGATTCCTATGAGAAACACGGAAAAGACCTGGCAATACTTAAAAAGCTCATAAAAGAAAATGCTCCCGGTGAGTACTATGGAATGTTCAGGGAGATGGCAAATGATAATTACAGTGCGTATGTTGGATCTGTGAATTATAAGAATGGACCTGTGAGACGTGGGGCAAAATGTGACAGAGACGCTTTCTTTAAGAAGGTGAGTACTCTTGTGTCCAAAATGCCGGAATCACAGGATAGAGAATATGTGCTTCAGGAGATCAGCAAGGAAACATTTCTCCCAAAACAGCTTACGGCGTCTAATGGAGTGATTCCTAACCAGGTGCACAAAAAGGAAATGAAGAAGATCCTAAAAAATGCTGAAAGCTATCTGCCATTTCTTTTGGATAAGGACGAGTCCGGATATACAGTTTCTGAGAGGATCATTAAAATGTTCGAGTTCCAGATTCCATATTATGTTGGACCTATTGCCGAGAAGGTGGGAGAGGAATCAAAGAGTAAGAATGTATGGTCTGTAAGGCTTGAATCCGGCAGGGTATATCCGTGGAATTTTGAGCAGAAGATAGATGTCAAGGAGTCTGCGGAGAAATTTATCTCACGAATGGTAAATAAGTGTACATATCTTAATGGCGAGCAGGTGCTTCCGAAGAATTCATTATTATATGAGAGATTTACATTACTGAATGAGTTGAACAATCTCAGGATAAATGGTGAGAAGATATCAGTGGAATTAAAGCAGAATATATACAATGATCTGTTTAAATCGGGTAAGAAGGTTACTGCCAAAAAGCTGAAGGAGTATCTTAAGACAAATGGGTACGTGGAAGCAAAAGAGGATCCTGTTATATCCGGAATAGATGGAGACTTCACCAACAGACTTGCAAATTATGGAAAATTTGCCGCAGTATTTGGAGTGGAGACTCTTACATATGATCAGGAAAAAATGACAGAGGATATTATAAAATGGTCTACTTTATATGGTGATACCAAGTCTTTCCTGAAGCAGAAGATCACTGAGAATTATGGGGAGGACAAGCTTACAAAGGATCAGTTAAAGAGGATACTGGGATTTAAGTTCAAGGATTGGGGCAGACTGTCAAAGGCACTTCTTGAAACCCGGGGCTGCAGTAAGGATGATGGAGTGATCGATACTGTCATAGGTCGTATGTGGAATGAAAATTACAATCTCATGGAATTGATCGAGAGTCGAAACTTCACATATAAAGAGGAGATAAGTGAAAGATCAATGGCGGTGGACAAGTTACTTGGAGAGATCAAATATGAGGATCTGGATGAATTATATATATCTGCTCCGGTAAAGAGGATGACCTGGCAGACCATACTTGCACTTAAGGAGATCTGTAAGGTTATGGGATATGGTCCGTCTAAGATATTTGTCGAGATGGCGAGAGATCCAAATGCTGAGAAAAAGAGAACTGAAAGCCGAAGGAGTAAATTTGCTTACCTGTACAGAAGTGTTAAGGATGATACATTTGACTGGCAGAAGGCCATAAAGGAAACCGATGAGGGACAGTTCAGAAGTAAGAAATTATATCTTTACTATACCCAGAAGGGCAGGTGTATGTATACAGGTGAGAGGATAGAGCTTAGTGATCTGTTCAAGGATAACCTGTATGATATAGACCACATCTATCCAAGACACTTTGTAAAGGATGACAGTCTCGACAATAATATGGTGCTGGTTAAAAAGGAGAAGAATGCTCATAAGAGCGATACATTCCCTATAGAGGCTGATATAAGAGGTAAGATGGCGGGCTTTTGGCATGCACTGGCTGATGGTGGTTTCATTACAAAGGAGAAGCTTAAACGATTAATGAGAACTGATGGTTTCTCTGACGATGAGAGAGTCGGCTTTATTAATCGTCAGCTTGTGGAGACGAGACAGGGAACGAAGGTTATCACCGATCTGTTTAAGCAGACATTTCCTGATACGGACATTGTATATGTGAAGGCACCGAATGTAAGTGATTTCAGACACGAGTTTGATCTTATAAAGTGCAGGATGATCAATAATTTCCACCATGCAAATGACGCTTACCTGAACATTGTTGTTGGAAATGTGTACGATGTTAAATTTACCAGAAATCCATATAATTTCATAAAGGATTATGAGAAGGGTAAAGAAAAATATAACATGGCAAAGATGTTCAAGTACAATGTGTCCAGAAATGGTGTCACGGCATGGAGCATTGATGGTGAGAAAAGTATTGATACAGTGCGTAAGGTGATGGCAAGGAACACACCACTTGTGACCAGGATGAATTATGAGAGACATGGTAAATTGTATAATGTAAGCCTGATAGGAACAAACAGTATAAAAGAAGCAAGTAAGGATATGTATATACCATCTAAGTTAAATGATAATCGGTTATCTGATGTGAAAAAATATGGAGGATATTCTGATGTTAAGGGAACATATTTCTTCTTGGTTGAATATACAGAGAAGGGAAAACGGGTTAGATCCCTGGAGGCATTACCATTATATCTTAAGGATCATTACAACACCAAGGAGCAGTTGGAGGAATATTGCAGGGAAATGCTTGGACTTAAGGAACCTAGTGTAAGATACAGACGTATAAAGATGTATTCCAAGATTAGGGTTAATGGATTTGAGGTGTTATTGACGGGAAGATCAGAAAATAGATTATTAATAAGTAATGCTGAGGAGCTTAAGATATCATATCAAGATGCAAAGTATATTAAAAACCTAGCGATGCTTAAGGAACGGGATGTTCAGGAAGAGATATATGAGGAATGTGGTGCCACCAGGGAGGAAAATGGTAAGGTGTTCCTGATGTTAAAGGACAAATTCGTGAACGGTATATATGCAAAGAGGATTAATCCGATAGGAGATAAGTTAGATGAGAATAAATTCAATAATTTATCTCTGAAACAGCAGGCAGAAATTATACTTCAATTAGTTGGTATTACCCAGCAGACAAATTATGGGGCAAATTTAGAGTTGATTGGTGCAAGTAAAAAGACGGGAACGATGAAACCCAATAAGGTATTGTCAAGTTACAGCGAAGTTTTATTAATAAACCAGTCAGTCCTTGGAATATACGAAGAGAGGGTAGATTTATTAACTATATAAAATATGAGTTGGAGAACAATAGTAGTATCTAAGAATGCAAAGCTTGATTATCAGATGGGGTATATGGTAGTCAGAGGTGCAGAAACTACAAAGGTACATATGAACGAAATAGGGACAGTCATTGTGGAGAGTACGGCTGTCTCTATGACGGCGTATTTGCTAAGTGAGCTGGTGAAACACAAGGTAAAGGTTATATTTTGTGATGAGAAGAGAAATCCTTCATCGGAACTGTTGCCGTATTATGGTAGTCATGACACAAGTGCAAAAATAAGGAAACAGTGTGAATGGTCGGCAGATGATAAAGCATCTGTATGGACGGAAATAGTTTCAGAGAAAATACGAATGCAGGCAAGGGTTCTGGAAGTGTATGGAAGACCTGAAGCACATATGCTGTATGAATATGTTGAGCAAATGGAATATGGAGACGCCACTAACAGGGAGGGGCATGCGGCAAAAGTGTATTTCAATGCACTATTTGGAAAGGAATTCACCAGGACAGAAGAAAATCCTACAAATGCTGCACTGAATTATGGGTATTCCCTGATATTGTCAACATTTAACAGAGAAGTAGTTGCAAATGGCTATATTACCCAGATAGGACTTTTTCACGATAATATGTTTAATCAATTTAATCTGGCGTCAGATCTGATGGAGCCATTTAGACCTATTGTTGATGATATGGTAATGGAGCTGGAGCCTCAGACATTTGAGGTTGAAGAAAAAAGGTTTATGTTGGACATTTTCAACAAGGAATTGTATATTGCAGGCAGATTGGAATATCTGCCTAATGCTATAAAGGTATATTGTCGTAGTGTATTTGACGCCTTAAATGATAAGGACGTATCATTGATAAAGTTTTATAAAAATGAGTTATAGATTTATGAGAGTGATTGTAATGTTTGATCTGCCGGTGGTGACGGCTGCAGGCAGAAAGGAATATTCCAAATTCAGGAAATATCTGATCAAAAGTGGTTTTTTAATGATGCAGGAAAGTATATATTGCAAGCTTGCACAAAATGCTTCGGCAGCAGATCTGATTGTTGAAGGAGTAAGGAAGAATAAGCCCCCGGAGGGATTGATACAGGTGCTAAGGATAACTGAAAAGCAATTTTCAAAGATGGAATTTGTATTGGGAGAACATATAGGGGATGTTCTTGAAAGTGATGAAAGGTTGATAATTCTATGAGGTTGGTTAATGTATCTTATAATATTGACATAGAATTTGCAGAAAATCGTACTGAAATAATTTCTATAGAAGGTCCGGATATATACACGGAATTTATTCAGGAGTTAATTTCCCAGCTTGATGGAGAAGCTGGAAATTTTGTGCTGTCAGAAAAGAACGATACATTGAAAATGGATAAAAAAGTTGAATTTATTTCCAATCCATTTGGTGTAGATTTCAACGAGAAAAGAATTATAAGTAAAGCATATAATGTCCTGAGAGACAGTGCGGAAGGATTAGATGAACTTCGTGAGAAAATAAATTCTTCTATAGTAAATATCCTGGATGAGGTAATTTTAAGATCACCATATGATAATTTTGTGTATAATCTGGATCTTGACTGGAATACGCTGTTTAAGCTGTATGAGGTTAAGGTTCAGTTTGAAGAGGGAAAGCTGGTAGATAAATTAATCCAGTATATAAAGATGTTGGCAGAATTGCTGGGAATAAAAGTGGTATTTTTGCTTAACATGTCTACTTTTCTTACAAAGTACGAACTTCAGGAGCTATGCAAGTCTGCTCAGTATGAAAAGGTAAACCTTGTACTTCTTGAGCAGAGGGAGTTGGAATTGACAGACGTAAAAAATCGGAGTCATATTATTGACTGCGACAGGTGTTTGATTATAAAATAAAAGTGTACATAAATTACAGCTATCACAAGTAGTATGGGTTCGGTGATGACCAATTTGAGGTTTGAGGTTTGAGGTTTGAGAACCTTGTAATTTATGATATGTCTTAAACCGATTGCCTGCATCGGTGATTGAGTAATCAGTTTGAGAACCTTGTAATTTATGATATGTCTTAAACTATTATCCTTGTAATTTCTTGAGTTCCATATGTTTGAGAACCTTGTAATTTATGATATGTCTTAAACTTCTATAACTTCATCTTCTAAATCATACTCGTTTGAGAACCTTGTAATTTATGATATGTCTTAAACTGGAGTTTCACGAAATCACGCAGAGAACGCGTTTGAGAACCTTGTAATTTATGATATGTCTTAAACGCTTTATTGATGCGGCTCTTGTCAACTTCGTTTGAGAACCTTGTAATTTATGATATGTCTTAAACTGGGAACAAACTACTTCCCATCATCAGTAGTTTGAGAACCTTGTAATTTATGATATGTCTTAAACTACACGCTTAAGAATACGCCAAGTCTTATTGTTTGAGAACCTTGTAATTTATGATATGTCTTAAACGTCGGAAAACCAATGAACAAATAGTCTTCGGTTTGAGAACCTTGTAATTTATGATATGTCTTAAACTGATCTGCCGGAGCATTACATCAATGAACCGTTTGAGAACCTTGTAATTTATGATATGTCTTAAACCACTCCTGGACAATACAACTAACCGCCTGCGTTTGAGAACCTTGTAATTTATGATATGTCTTAAACAACCTGAAACGCTGAGAGGTACCAAGGATAGTTTGAGAACCTTGTAATTTATGATATGTCTTAAACTATTTAAGGTCAGCAGCGACTGGAGTGGGGGGGTTTGAGAACCTTGTATGGTTTCTCGATGCAAGAATATTCATGAGAACCTTGTACATTTACAAAAGTGACAAAAAGAGGCATTACTGCCTCTTTTTCTACGTCATGCATTAAACACAATATTAAATCTGTTGCTCAATTTCTTTGACATATTTTTGAACCTCATCCTCGGTCAATTCACATTCTTCAGCTATCTGGAAAATGGATTTTCCCTTTTGAAGTTTCTTTGTAATTTGTTGTTTCAGCGTTTGGGTTATGCCATCGTTTAAACCAGAATTATATCCCTGTGTAATGCCTTGTTCAATGCCTTGTTGTACAAGTCGGTCACTTAATGCTACATAATCTTCATCGCCCATTTCAGACACCCTCTCTCGAATTAGATCATCATTATTCAATAAATTATCTTCTATATTATGTAATGAAGTTATTAATAACTCAACTTCATTTGCATTAAGTATATCATTCTTGTAAAGATTATCCAATTCTGTTTTTACGTTAATCCTGAAATTATATAATGCTTTTGCAAGCTTCATTTTAGTTTTTTCAGCATATTGACTGGCTCTGATCATTCTGCTGTATAGCTGTACCTGTTGGAAGGGGATTAAAAGATACATTTTCTTTCTTGAAAGTTCTGAGACCGTTTTGCTGGCAGATATACATGGTAATTCATAGGTGACAGTATTGCCATCGGGCAAATGCAGATTTACCCTGATCTTATCCTCTTTATTTGCACCGGCTAGAAATACTACTGCCTGTAGAGGCATAACAATTTCTATTTCATATTTGTCATCTGCAACTCTGGATATGTCTCCATTTTGTCTCAAACCGCGGATGGTTTCTCTCATACCATATTCAACCATCCGTATTGCCATATTCCCCTCCAAAAGCTGGTATTCTATATGATATTTGCAGTTTTCAATCTCCAGAAACATGTCCATATAAGTGGTATTTTCACTGGCGTCAATGGTCTGCTCTTTGTCCAGAAAAACTATTTCTGCGTCTTCTGCATGATGTTTGGAAAATACGGAATTAATCAATAAAATTAACAGTCTTGGACATGATTCACAGACTCTTTTTATTTCTTTGTCGTAAAAAGCCAAGTTCTCCTCCTTAAGATTTGTTTATAGAATTTTAGATTGCAATCAGAAGAGATAATTATCATATTCCCACCATATACTAATTTCCTCGTATTGTCAAAATTTCAATGACTGTAAAAATGTCCACTGACTTTGTGGTGGCCAATCTATGTAAAAACAAACAGAAGTGGAGAAAAAATTCTAAAAAAAGCCATAATTAGCATAAAATTAATTGCAAAATGGCTAAAATTTGCACCACAATCCCCACTTTTCAATAAAATTGAGATTGGTGATAAAATTTGTATACGATTTGTATAATTTGCAGTGCCCTGTCATATCCATCCAAACAAAGCAAATAAGCAATATCCTATTATTTACCAACTCCGACAAAAATAAATTGGAACATTTTATCTGCAATGGTATACTTAAGGAAAAGGGAACAGGAGAAACTTATTATGGCATTCAGGAGAGACTTTTTATGGGGAGGCGCGACAGCAGCCAATCAGTATGAAGGCGCGTGGAATGTGGACGGAAAAGGTGCGTCGGTATCGGATCATTGCACCAATGGCTCACACACAACTCCCAAGAGGATAACAAGCAGGAGAGATGGCGAAGCGATATGGCATGGTGTATGTGGACAAATACGACGATGGGACCGGAGATCTGTCCAGAAAGAAGAAGGACTCGTTCTTCTGGTATAAGAAGGTAATAGAGACAAATGGGGAAGAAATTTAGAGAAAAAGTACCGAAACTAAAATGGAAATACCGGGTATGCCTGTACCTGCTGGCAATATTTGCAGGGGTATTTGCAGTTATAGGAAGCCAGCTTGTGGCATTGCCAAAGTGGGCGGGTGTAGTTACCCATGTAGTGGCATTTATTCTGGTGGTCATCTCATTCCTATACCTTTATCTGTATTTTAAGAACAGTGTAAACCTGTTCACTGACAGGATCACCAGAAATCATCCGTTTCTGGACAAGGTTACCCACAATTACAGCGACAGGACGGTTGTGTTGGCGGTGCCGGGAATGTTGTTAAATATCGTGTTCATGGTCTTTAACGGATATGTAGGGATAAGAACTCTGTCAGCCTGGTATATTTCCCTGGCGGTGTATTACGGACTCCTGGGAAGTATGAGGTTCAGATTTGTTGGATATGAGTATTTCAGCCGCAAGGGCAGATATGACCAGAACAAGATACTGGATATATTTACCCAGAGCGGGTATCTGCTTATAGTAATGAGCCTTGCCCTGTTCAGCATGGTGGTAATGATCGTCCATAGCGGAAAGGGAAAGAGCTACCCACTGTATGTAACCTATGTTGTAGGAATATATACACTTGTGAAAATGATAATGGCAAGCGTGAATATGGTAAAAGCAAGGCGGCTTCAGTCTCCGGCGGTTATGGGTATCAGAAATATCGGATATGCAGACGCAATGGTGTCGGTATTATCAACCCAGACTGCCCTGTTCTCCGCATTTGGCAAGAATGGCTCGGCTCTTGTAATGAGAATGAACGGAGTTACGGGAATGCTGGCATGTGCTGCGGTGGTGGTTCTTGGTATAACCATGGTAACCGGAGCAAAGTAAAATAGAGCAGCAACCATTTGAAATTGTTTTAAGGGAGCTGCAGCGTAATAATTTCACAGACATCAATATGATAAAAAGATGACCCGATCATGTAAAAAGTGACCGGGTCATTTTTTGCCTTTAAAAATGGAATAAAAACAGAAAAATGGAATAGAAATTTGATTCAGGGCATGTTATAACAAACTAGATAGATAAAACGAACAAAAGTTAGCGTAATATAACAAGACAAACAGGAGAGTATATGGACGAGAAAATACAGGAAATTATCAGCAAAAATGCCTATATGCAGCGTATGATAAAGCGTATTCCGGAAGAGATGGTTTCATATTATCTTGAGAAGATAAAGGACAATATAGTGGAGCTTCCCAGTGGGATCATACATTCCAAAATGGGACAAAACGGCGAATATATGAATTTTGCCCTTCCTATGGAGGGAATAGAGCTGCTGGAGTATTACATTGGCTGCACCAACAGTATACCGGGGCAGGATAAGACCCATACAGTGGCAAATATGGCGATCATCCACTACTGCACAAAGGGGCGTGCGGAGATCATCGTGGGAAGTGGCAGATATGCCTACATGCAGCCGGGGATAATGTGTATCGAGTGGAAGCAGGAGGCACAAAAGGATTTTAATTTCTACGACAAGGCATACGGCGGCATGGAGATAATCATAAGCCTTGACTATATCAGCAGGGAAGATGGGGATATGCTGAAACGGTTGGGAATAGATATGGAGGAATTCAGGGAGGCCTATGATAAGGATAATGACTATTACATAGGAACCTGTTCCGAGAAGCTCAGATATGCATTTGAGGATCTGGGGGAGATGATACGGGAAGGTACAGTGAGAAATGAAAATTATCTGGTATCAACCATAAATCTGCTGAACAAGATACAGACTGAGGAGATCAAGGTTTCAGACAGGCAATATTATCTGACAAAGGGTCAGAGGAAGATAGCAGCAAGAGCCGGTATCACAGCAGGAGCCATATATAAGTATTTCTCCGGTAAGGAAGAGATGTTCGGAGAGATATTTGCAGAGAGTGGAAAAAAGCTCATGGAGATCACCCGGTCCATGATGGGAATGGATTTCACAGCCATGACAGATGAGGAACTGGTAAATGTGCTGTATTCAAGGGTATCGGTGCAGACCTTTAACCTGTTGGAGGGAGACATGAAACTCTTCCATATGCTGCTAAAGAATGATTCGGGAAAATGTATAGAGCAGTTCCGGGACATCTACATAGAGCGGGGGGCGGCATTTGCCATGAATTATTACGGGGAGTTGTACAGACGGGGGATCGCTTGTAAGAAGCTGTCGGCGAAGACGGTGTACATGCTTACCCGGTCGGAATTCTCAATGGTGTGTGAGATGATCGCGGATGAATCCTGCCGGGATGGTATCACCGTGGAGATGAAGACGGCGTTTATGGAGGCTATGGATATTCTGCTTCACGGAATCGAGGCAGAGCTTGGGATAGATAAAACAGGAGGAAAGAAATAGTGGATAAGATAGTGATCGAAAAGGGAACGGTGCAGGAGACATTGTTGTTACCTTTATATGGAAGGAAGCGTGCCATGGAGATGTATCCGGGAAACTTCCATGACAATGACTGTCAGGAGATATTCGAGAGAGTGTTAATAACATATGAGAAGAAGGGGATAATGGAGAAGACGGGAGCCATCATGGCGGCTACCAGACAGTACAACATGGCTGCTATCTGCAAGGCTTATCTTAAGGAGTACCCAAAGGCCTGTGTTGTCAATCTGGGATGTGGTCTTGACACCACCTTCAGGCAGGTGGACAACGGACAGGCAAGGGCGTACAACCTGGATTTCCCTGACGCCATAAAGGTGCGGAATGAGTTGCTTGGTGACAGGGAGCGGGAGACAAATATTGCATGCAACCTTAATGATATATCCTGGTTTGACAAGATTGATTTCCGTCCGGAGGATGGCATAGTATTTTTCGCTTCCGGTGTATTTTATTACTTCAAGACAGAGGAGGTTAAGGCACTGACTGTTGCCATGGCGAAGCACTTTAAGGGCGGTAAGCTGGCATTTGACGCTACAAATAAAAAGGGACTTAAGAACATGCATAAGACATGGCTTGATGGCTACGATGATGTAAGCGTGTATTTCAGTGTGGATGATCTCAGTGATATATCAGGCTGGAGCGGTAACTTTAAGAATATAGTAAGAAATAAATATCTCTCGGGATACAGGCCTCTTGACAAGAGATATGGATTTATCCTTAATACCGTGTTCAGGAACCTGGACAGATCGGGCATGTGCCAGATGATAGAGATAGATTTTGCTTAAGCGGTTTTGTGGACAGATCAGTTGATAAAGGAGACTTGAAATGAAGTACGGATTCACACAGAAATTATTTGGATATTTTTATCATAGTTCATGCATGAAGGAGGCGAAGAACAGGCACATTTCCATAGACAGCAGAGCTATAAAAAGAGAGTACCGGGCGGTGCTTGAGCGTGCCGAGGATATAGGGAAATCCAGGCTTATGAGTTCATATTGCATGGGTGCATATTTCATTGCCTTAAATAGAATGACCCAATTATCTCCGGAGGAATGTTTTGAGCTGTATAAGGATTGATTATATGGTAATAAATTATTTCACAAGGCAGTGGGAGACGTGGACAGCTATCTTGACGAGAAGAAGATGGCAGGAAGAAAGGAATGGTCAAGGCAGTCACATCTTAAGAAATACAGGAATGACTGGGTAGTTGATATTATTGAAGGGGGACCTCAGGATGATTTTGTGCTGGGATACGATTATCACATCTGCGGTATCTGTAATCTCTGCCGGGACGAGGGCTGCTTCGAGCTGGCGAAATATCTGTGCCGCATGGATTATGTGCTGGCGGATATGATGGGAATGAAGCTTACAAGGACCCAGACCCTTGCAGAGGGTGGAAAATATTGCGATTTCCGTTACGGAAGAAAAACACGGTGATTGTTCTAAATAAAAAAATCTGCATTGGATGGTGCATTTTATGACGACTGTGTTGACATAGTTCCCTTCCAGGTATTAGTATACCACTATATGTGTATATTCGGCAAAACACTCTAAAGAGTGTGACGCAAAGCTATAGGGCCTGTAAAATGGTAGCCAGTTGTACTTGTTTGTTGATCTGCTAGTAGCGTAAAGCATTTTTTTACGGGGGATTCATATTATAAGAATATGAGCTTTGCGATGAAGATGAGGAAGGGGAAGCTATGAAAAGCAGAGTAAGAAACAGTTTCGATTCAAAGGGTATCACCATGGTTGAATTGATAATCGTAATTGCTATTATGGCTATTCTGACAGGTGCGTTGGCACCTGCCATAATAAAGTATCTTGAGAAGAGCAGAAGGGCGAAGGATGTTCAGAATGCCACTGATATTGAAAGTGTTTTGGTACATGCATTTTCATCAGGAGATATAGAACTTCCGGCAGGAATGAGAAAGCAGGGCTATGGTCTCTGGGTTATGATGTGCCGGGGATCCAAGGCAAATGCACCGGTTCCATATCATGGTAAAAATCTTGGAACTGTATGGTGTGGAGCTGATAAGGGTATCTCCTTTGATGGTGTTGTATCAGACAATGACGGGTCATATTGTCAGGCTCTCGACGATTTTCTTAGAAAAGAAGGTATAGATCTGGATAGTGTGAAGACCCTTAGCAATGGCAGTGAAGGTGGTTGGGACTGGATCATCATTCAGATATGTTACGATAAGAATGGACGTCTGTGTTCAAGAGTTTATTCAGGCTTTAAAAATCAGGATGGTGGTATCAACAAGACACCTGTAACCAACATAGAGAAGAGAATGGGTCGAGGCTGGATCGATATTGAATAGTGTGTAAGTAGATATTGATTATAGAGTATGAAAAAGAGAACGTGATTTTGTACAAAACCACGTTCTCTTTTTCACTATATTATTTTAAATGCTCATAAACTTTAACGTTAAATTATTTTGAAAATATTTGTAACGAATACCCTTAAGTGGCGTCTAATCTATAGGAAGGTCCAAAACATGAAAAACAACAGACAAATTATAGGAGGTGACAGTTCTGGATTATGAAAAATTGTACAATTCATATTACCTTCAGGTTTATTCATATGTAATGACCATTGTGAAGAGCCGTAGTGTCGCCGAGGAAGTTACCCAGAATACTTTCTTTAAGGCAATGACAGCCAGGCGGTCATATGAAGGTAAAGCCAGTGAGCTTACATGGCTATGCAGCATAGCTAAAAATCTGGCAATCGATGAATGTCGCAAAAATTCAAAATTTGCAGAGCTGGATGAGGATACTCCTGAGACGTCAGAGGGTATGGCGGATACCGTAGAGGACAAGGTAGAAGATCAGGACACGGCACTCAGGATACATCTGGTACTGCATGAACTGCAGGAGCCTTACAAGGAAGTATTTCAGCTCAGGGTATTTGGCGAGTTGCCATTTTCACAGATCGGCATGATATTCGGCAAATCAGAAAACTGGGCAAGGGTAACTTACCATAGGGCGAGACTTAAAATAAAGGAAAGGATGGATGATAATGAGTAATACAAATATAGATAATTGTGATATCGTGCAGGATCTCCTGCCATTATATTATGACGATGCCTGCAGTCCTTCCAGCCGTAAAATGGTGGAAGCACATCTGGCAGAATGTGAGAAATGCAGACGTACATACGAGGATCTGAAAAATGACACCCTCGATGAGATACTGAAAGAGGACTCCAGGGGGGTGCTTGAAAGGCATGAGAAAAGCGAAAAGACAGCCGCCTACAAGGCGGGAGTTATCATAGCCGGATTGCTGCTGATCCCGATACTCATAACATTTATAGTGGGGCTTGTGGGCGGAGTAGAACTTGATGTGTCTGCTGTGGTCACAGCTTCCATGCTGCTTGTTGCGGCACTTACTGTGGTGCCTCTTGTATCAAAAGAGCGGAGACTTGTGAAGTGTATATTGACAGGCGTTATTGCAATCCTTCTTATATACTTTTTCGTGGATCGTATGAATGGACAGGGTGAATTTATATTGTGGACAGTTCCTACAATATTCGGATTGTCTGTGGTGTTCTTCCCATTTGTCATCCGTGGGGTGGAACTGCCTGCGGTATTGGTTGACAAGAAGGCACTCGTCACCATGCTGTGGGATACCCTGTGGCTATTCCTTACTATAGTTGAGGTGTGCGGACACTCAGGAGATTTCGAGGGCATGAGAGAGGGCTGCATAGTTGCCGCAGTTTTAATGGTTCCTGTGTGGCTTGTATTCTTAGTTGCCAGATATCTCAACATCGGTGTTCTTGCCAAGTCGGGGATTATTGTGTGGATATGCGGCGTCTTTACAGCATTTGCAAATGATATATGCCTGTTCTTCGTATATGGCACGAAGCAGCTCACCATCAGCCACGCTGATCTTTCAGTATGGATCACCGGGGAAAATGTCAATTCAAATGTGTATGTGATCGCATTGATAGTCAGTGGGATAGTGGGTACGGCATTGCTTGTTGCAGGGCTGGTGAGAAGAACTGTTGAAAGAACTAAAAAAGGAATATCAGGCAATTGAATCCGTGCTACTAAATAGACAAGGGGCTGAACAGCAAAGAATGCCATTCAGCCTAGAAATTAAAATGAAGTAAGAACTGGAAACTTTTTCATTGAGATTTACAGAATATCTCTAAAAATGTTGAAATGATATTTGATTTATTTGATAATAGTGATTGAGACTGTTGATGGCGGACAAGTGGTGAAACGTTATTCAATAAAGGGGGATTTATATGTTCGATTTTCAGCAAATGTATAGAGAAAAGCTGCGTACACCGGAGGCTGCGGTGGAGTGTGTCAAGGATGGAGACTGGGTCGACTACACTTCATCCCTTGGAAAGCCTGTACTACTTGACAGGGCACTGGCAAAGCGGAGAGATGAGCTGCACGATGTGAAGATCAGGGGTAATCTGATGGCTGGTCCTATAGAGGTTGCAGAGTGCGATGACAGTCAGGAGCATTTTGTGTATCATAGCTGGCACTGTTCGCAGTACGAGAGAAAGCTGTGCGATGAGGGCAAGTGCTACTATATACCGATGGTATTCCACAACAATGCGGCTTACTATGAGTATTTCCTTCATGTGAATGTGGTCATGGTGTCAGTGGGACCTATGGACAAGCATGGCTATTTTAACTTCTCGGTGAATACCGGTGTGGCTGCCCCTATTGCCAGGAAGGCTGACATAGTCATAGTTGAGGTAAATGAGCACATGCCTAAGATACGCGGTGGATATGACGAGTGTATTCACATATCGGATGTGGATATGATCGTGGAGGGGGATCACGAACCATTTGCCGATGTGAAAACACAGGCACCGCGGGAGGTTGACCGGAAGATAGCGGAGCTGCTCATTCCATATATAGTGGACGGCTCAACGCTGCAGCTCGGTATCGGAGGAATGCCAAATGCGGTGGGTGAGATGCTGGCCCAGTCTGATCTCAAGGATCTCGCCATGCATACAGAGCTCTGCTCGGATGCATATCTAGCCTTGTACAAAGCGGGCAAGCTGACAAATAAATATAAGAACATAGACCGAGGAAAGGGCGTATTTGGCTGTGCCATCGGTTCAAATGAGCTGTATGAGTGGCTGGATGACAATCCGGGAATCGCCGCATATCCCCTTGAGTATGTGAACAGGCCATATGTCATATCGCAGATAGACAACATGGTATCCATAAACAGCTGCGTGGCGGTGGATCTGTACGGACAGGTTGCGGCAGAGAGCAGCGGTTCACGTCAGATCAGCGGAACCGGCGGACAGCTCGATTTTCTGATCGGAGCATCGGGCTCCCATGGCGGCAAGGCATTTATATGTATGAGTTCCACCCACACCGACAGGAATGGAGTGAAACACTCCAGGGTAAAACCGCAGTTCAACGGAGATATCATCACCTCGCCGAGAAGTCAGGTGTATTTCCTGGCTACAGAGTACGGCGTGATAAATCTTGAGGGACGTTCCACATGGGAGAGAGCGGAGGCACTGATATCCATAGCCCATCCTGATTTCCGGGACATACTGATAAAGGAGGCCCAGGAGAGGAAGATCTGGCGGAGGTCGAATAAGAGATGAGAAGGTTATTTGACATAGACATAAAGGACTACGAAGCGGGCGGGAGCACTATTACAAATTTCCGGGTGGCGGTATTCAAGGCGCAGATGAAACTATAGAGACTTTTGACGAGGCATCTGATTTTATGTGGGATGATGTCATGGGATAGGGGATGCATGTATAGATGCCCGGTATACCATGTCACAGGCAATCATGAATATTGGCTTGAGAAATCTGCATGGCTCGTAACGTTCACACAATCTTCACAAAATAATTAGCACTCACCCCTTGACAGTGCTAATAACTGGTGCTATAACATAGTTAAAGATGAAGGAAGGGATTAGGAAAAGGAAAGAAAGATCCCGGAACTTATCTTAGGAAAACAAAAAGTCTAAGTGCCTTGAGCCATCATAGGATGGCGCAATTTCCGACATTTGACTCAGGTTGAATTTCATTGAGATTGAAAGGAGAAATGACTTATGTTACCTAGTGTTTTTGGAGAAGATTTATTTGATGATTGGATGGACTACTTCCCATTTGGAAGAGATTTTGACAAGGAATTTAGTAAAGCAATGGCTCCTGCAGAGCATGCACTTTACGGTAAGCATGCAAAGAATATGATGAAGACCGATGTTCGTGAGACCGATGATTCTTACGAAGTAGATATTGATCTTCCTGGATTTAAGAAAGACGAAGTTAAGATCCAGCTTGCAGATGGTTATCTGACTATCGAAGCTGCCAAGGGTCTTGATAAGGATGAAAAGGATAAGAAGAGCGGCAAGTACATCAGGCGTGAGCGTTATGCGGGCAGCATGAGCAGGTCCTTCTACGTTGGCGAAGATGTAAAGCAGGAAGAGATACATGCTAAGTATGATAATGGTATCCTGAAGCTCTCAGTTCCTAAGAAGGAAGCTAAAAAGGCTGTCGATAGCAGTAAATACATTGCTATTGAATAGTTAATATAAAAGTCATCATACGATATAAAAGGAAGGAAGCGATTGTTATGGATAAAAATCCAAAACATCCATTAAAGAAAAAGAAAGCTCATGAAAAGGTAAATGTTGCAGATCACAGCTCAGAAGAGCAGGTATCAACAGGAAAGCATAAGAAGCATGTTTATGAATAGCATGCGGAATATGCTTCAGATATCATGAACAGTATAAATTACTAAGAGAAGGCGTCATGGCATTAGCTGTGGCGCCTTTTGTTTATTGTAATGATGTCGGAGACATCGTTACGTTGCAGCAACCCTTGCCGTAGGCAATTTTTAATGGTTGCTGCTCCACATAAGTTTAGTTGCCCAATTAATTGAAAAAGTATATACGTTGTTTCTTATTTATGTTACATTTATAGTGTATAGGCTTATGTCTGTAATGAAGAGTGAAGAAGAGGGAGATAAACCAGGCATAGGCGTGATCATAAAGCAGGGTGTTACAGGCACACTTATTTTAACATCGAGGACAGAATGGGAAACGACAGTTATAAATATCAGGTTGATGAAAGAAAAAAATATCAGAAGATAGAGGCGGTAGAGGATAAATGGATCAGGATACACAAGGATTTTTCACCTTATGTGGACGAGCATATCCTGTTTCGCTGCATGAAAGAGGCATTTAATCTTGTGGATATTGTTATGGGCAACAAGATTTATGGTTTCAAGAATGCAAATACTCCTGCGAATACAGAGAAGACCGATAAGGGAGAACTGTATTTCTACGATAACTTAAAAGACCCCATAAATTATACAGAAGCGAGAACCTTCTACGGCAAGGTGACGATCCTGAAAAGACTAGGATATGCCATACCTGATGAGATAAATGAAATAAGGAAGTTCAGAAATTTCATAGAGCATAATACGGAAACCTTCAATCTTCAGTATTTTGCAGAGACTTATAATTATGACAAGGCAATGGAGCTGATCGCCAATCTGGGCTACACTCTTTATGTGCTTGGAATGTTAAGATATGAGTATATAATCCCGGCAGGAGATATACTTCTGGCTCACAAGGGAGACTATATAGGGAATGGAAATGAATATTATCTCCATGAGATTATATCCTCTTCCGTGTTTTGCAATGTTTTTCTTGGCTATGATGTGAAGAAGAAAAAATATGTCGCTATTAAGGAGATAAAGCAGTACGAGACTCTGGACAATGACAAGGATCTCCTTATGCATATGAATTGTGACAATCTGCCACATGTTTTGGATATAATCAATTACAACAGAACATTTTACATTGTAATGGAATACATCGAAGGCGTATCACTTACAAAGGTGTTGAACGAAGGCGTAGTAACTTATGATTGTGCGGTGTACATGATAAGACAGATTGCCAAGGTCATAGATTATCTCCACAGCCAGCACAGAATGGTGCATGTGGAATTAAATCCCGACAATTTCCTGGTGGATATGAACTGGAAGGTGTATCTGGTGGATTTCGGTGTTACAAAGTCCAAAGAATATATAGCTGCAAATGATCCTTCCTCCATATATATTGCTCCTGAGGTGCTTGAGGGGGGAGTGTATGATCAACGGGCGGATATTTATACATTTGGCATGATGGTACAGGTGATACTGAGGAGGGTTCAGGATTCTGCGGAACATGAGGAAGAGATCTCAGGGTTATTTGACATTACTCGCAGGTGTGTCGGCATTAATCCCTACAGCAGGTATTCCTCTGTAAATGAAGTATGTGGCATGTTATACGAGATCGGTCACAGCCGTACGGCACAGTATGAGAACATGCAGTACGGAAGAGATCAGAATGGCGGATTTCAGACCGGAAAGCCATGGCATGAAAAGACAAATAGTGGGAATACTAACGTTGAAAACACCGAAGGTGGTCAATATCGGCATATGAAGCCACAGTCCGGAAAGACTGGAGAAGAGGGCGGAAATATGACGGTTCAGCAATCTCAAGGGGCTAAATGTCCAAGAAAGATTATTCTTGGTATAATAGTTTTTCTTGTGGCAGCAGCATTATTTGCAGGAGGCATGTTGCTGGGCAGATTTTTATAAAAATAGTGTGCAAAAATATATGAGATAGAGATTTTGATTTGTGGGAAAAACGATCGGAACATGCTTCTTTTGGTTGCAGGATCATGCCAAATAAGGTATCATAGATACAGGTATTTTTATTTCTAAAGACTGTATTTTCATGATAGTAGGAGACAGCCGAATGCCTGCATATTACAATAGATTGGGGACACTGAATGGGCATAATTTATTCATCTCTGAAACGAAAAACAGAAGAGGAACAATCACATTTTGATAGAAGAATTTCACAAATGCTTCCGGTTATGGCAGGATACTGCTATTTTGACATAAGAAATTATGACACTTTTTCGGGTGAATATAGTCTGTATATTGATTGGGACATGGAGTTGATGGAGTACCTTGCGTACCCACTTCCTTCTGGTGGATATTTTGTTAAGGTAACATCGGAACAGGCTGATGATTTTAATGAGCTTGGAGAAGGCGTGCCTGTATATATGAAGCTTATTGGGAAAAATGGACAGATTTATTCCTACAGAACCTATCTTGTGTACAGAGGAAGACCCTACAGTATCGAGTTCAGCGGTGCAGAGCTTATCCCATTTGAAGAAAAAATACAGAAGTGCATGATCGGTGGCAGCCAAAGACCTGGCATGAGCATAACTGGCAGCCAGAGATTTAGCATAGGCGGAAGTCAGAGACTTGGCATGGGAGTAACCGGCAGCCAGAGATTTAGCATAGGCGGAAGTCAAAGACTTGGCATGGGAGTAACCGGTAGCCAGAGATTTAGTATAGGCGGAAGTCAAAGACCTGGCATGGGAGTAACCGGCAGCCAGAGACATGTTGGCAGTCAGAGACCTACAATTATGGGAAAGCTTCCGGAGGTGTACACGCCGACAGAGGATTGGACCATGATACCTAAGGAGTGGCAGCTTATTAACAGGACAAGAAGACCGGACACAGATAAGGGCGGCAACGCCAGACTTGGATACGGACTTGATTTAATATAACAAAGAGCGGACGGCAATTCTTATGTGATATGTTGTCTGCTTTTTTTTCGCTGTGTATAATAATATTTTAAGGGATAAGGGCATGCCGGTATTTTGTGGGGTATGCAATAAAAACATGGATGGATGATCATGAGACTCAAAAATAGCTTGATAAGTATAATAAAAAAGGAAACGGTACTGTCAATAGCAGTAATTCTGGCAATGATTTCTATGTTTGCAGTACATCCGGACAAAAGGTATCTGGAGTATATAGATTTCAGAACCATATGCATACTATTTGCACTTATGGTAATAGTTGCAGCATTTAAAAGTGTAGATTTTTTTGTGGTGTTGGCGGATAAGCTTACAGGTGCGGTAAAGAAAAAGTGTACTCTTGCCCTTGTTCTTGTGCTTCTATGTTTTTTCGCGTCAATGCTTATAACGAATGATGTGGCGCTCATTACTTTTGTGCCATTTGGTATTATAGTATTTGGAAAGCTGCCGGAGGGAGAGAAAAGATCCTGGATCATTAGGGTGGTAATCATGGAGACTATTGCAGCAAATCTTGGAAGTATGCTTACACCTATAGGTAATCCGCAGAATTTATATCTGTTTGGCATATCGGGAATGAATATAACCGATTTTCTTGAATTGATGCTTCCTTATGCAGTAGTTTCTCTTGTATTATTGCTAGTCTGGATTGCCATATCCGGGTTAAAAGATAAAAAGAGTAAAGGGGCAAATGCGGAAATAAAGCCGATTGGTTCGGTTGGTAGTATGCAGAAAAATAAAGAAATCCTTATAGTGTATCTGGCGCTATTCATGGTTATGCTTCTGGTGGTGGGAAGGATAGTTCCATATCAGGTGGCATTTATCATGGTTTTGTTGTATACGGCTATAAGGCAGAGAAAGCTGCTTCGAGAGGTTGATTATTCTCTGCTTGGGACATTTGCAGCCTTGTTCATATTCATAGGAAACCTTGGGAGAATACCCGATTTGGCTGGCTTCATAGAAAAAATAATGGCTGGGCATGAAGTGCAGTGTGCTGTGGCAGCAAGCCAGGTGATGAGTAATGTTCCGGCGGCAATATTGTTGTCAGGATTCACAGGTAATATAAGGGCTCTTATTGTGGGTACAAATCTCGGAGGACTTGGAACACTTATAGCCTCAATGGCAAGCCTTATAAGCTTCAGATATATTGCGAGAGAGGACAGAAGCATGAAAGGTTCGTACTTTCTTTGGTTCACTCTTGCCAATATAATTTTTCTCTTTATACTCATGATTTTCTATATTTGCAAGGAGAAGGGTATATGTTAGGATTTCATACACTTTGGACAGCACCATTTTACGTTAAAAATAGTGAGGACACACCATATTCCATGCAGGATTATGAGGTACTTACCATGATACTTTCTGCAATTATGTGGAGGAAGAATAATGGACCTATTGTTCTTTATGGAGATCGCAAAGCATTGGAATATATTGACAGCCTGGGGCTTAGTTTTATCTGGAACGGAGGAATTAAGGAGATAAAAGTTTCGGAGAAAATAGACCCGGGAGTTTTCTGGGCAGCAGCCAAGTTGTTTGCCCTTAAGGAGGTGGAGACACCGGCAGTGATGGTGGATCTGGACCTTATCATATGGAAGCGGATAGTGGACTATGTTGCCGGAACTGATCTGTGTGCCATACACAGAGAGGGATTGTTCCCGGAGGTTTACCCGGATACACATACCCTGAATATGAAGCCCGGATATTCATTTGACCCAGAGTGGAGCGAAGAAGTCATGCCTGTGAATACCTGTATGCTTTATATGGGGGACGGCGATCTCAAAAAGTACTATGTGGATTCAGCCATAGATTTTATGGAGAACTGTAACGAGCACGAGGATAACCTGCACCATATGGTATTTGCCGAGCAGAGGCTTCTTGCCATGTGTGCGGAGAAATATGGCAAGGTTGTGTCATCATTTTTTCCTGCTTCAATGGATATTGCAAATCAGGATATATTTACTCATCTGTGGGGCTATAAGAATATCCTCAAGTTCAATTACGAGGAGCGGGAGAAGTTCGTGAAGAAAATGAAGGACAGGATCGTGGCTGAGTGCCCGGAGTGTGGCAACATGATCGCAGATATTAAATAGGATGATCCAATTTCCCGAAAAGTAAAATCTTCAGAATTTGAGGTATATGATAAGAGAATAAATTTGTGAAGTTTATGCATACAGATGTGAAAAAAAGTCTATTTGTACATCATTTTATAAACAAGTGTCTATTAAAATGCAGACTTTTTATGGAAAATTAATAAAAAAAGCCAAACTTTACTTTTAAACCATTTGCAAATGAGGTATAATTATGCTGTTATACTGTCATTTTAAATACAGATTTGGAAAATGTATTGATGTGGCGGAAAAACGATGAAAGAGATAATCCGTATTTTTTGATATAAAATGTAAGTAGTAAGGAGAAGATGGATGAAAAGAAGAGTAGTTATTACAGGTATAGGCGCAATAACACCTATTGGTAACAATGTGGAGGAGTTCTGGAATGGACTTAAGGAAGGGCGTCATGGATTTGGTCCTATTACCCAGTTTGACGCTTCAGCTTACAAGTGTAAGGTTGTAGGTGAAGTTAAGGACTTTAAGGCAACAGATTATATGGATCCTAAGTCAGCAAGAAGAATGGCAAGATTTTCACAGTTTGCAGTTAAGGCTTCTAAGGAAGCTATCGAGGATTCAGGACTTGATATGACAAAGGAGGATCCATACAGAGTCGGTACATGTATCGGTTCGGGTGTAGGATCATTACAGGAGCTGGAGAATGCATATGGTACAATTCTCACAAAGGGACCACTTCGTGTAAGACCATTGGTTGTACCTATGATGATCAGTAATATTGCGTCCGGAAATGTTGCGATCCTTTACGGATTGAAGGGCAAGAGTATAGACGTTGTTACTGCATGTGCGTCAGGTACAAACAGTATAGGTGAGGCATTCAGAACAATCCAGTACGGCGACGCAGATGTAATGGTAGCAGGTGGTTGTGAGGCAGCAGTTTCACCTATCGGTATATCAACATTTGACTCACTTACAGCTCTTACATCATCAACAGACCCTGACAGATGTTCAATACCATTTGACAAGGAAAGGAGCGGCTTCGTTCTTGGCGAGGGTGCAGGTATTGTTATTCTTGAGGAGCTTGAGCATGCTAAGGCAAGAGGTGCCAAGATCTATTGTGAGCTTTCAGGATATGGATGTTCGAGTGACGCTTACCATATCACTGCTCCTGAAGATTCAGGTGCTGCTCCTGCAGTTGCAATGTTAAATGCAGTTAAGGACGCAGGTGTTGCTCTTGAGCAGGTTCAGTACATAAATGCTCACGGTACAAGTACACACCTTAACGACCTTGTGGAGACAAGAGCTATCAAGGCAGCATTCGGCGATCACGCAAAGGATATTAAGATAAATTCAACAAAGTCAATGACAGGACACCTTCTTGGTGCAGCCGGTGGTATTGAGTGTGTTGCATGTGTTAAGACAATAGAGGATGGATACATCCACAGAACAAGGGGACTTCATGAAAGTGAGCCAGAGCTTGATCTGGATTACTGTAAGGAGCCATATGAGATGGAAGTTGACTGTTGTATCAGCAACTCACTTGGTTTCGGTGGACACAATGCATGTATTCTTTTACAGAAGTATAAGGAGCAGTAAAGATGTTATTTATAAAGAAGAAAGCAAAGGACGCTGAGTTGGCTAAGGCCAAGGAGGCAGCCAGATTAAAGGCTGAGAGCGAGGCTCAGAATATAGCAGAGGAGCCAAAGCCTGAGACAGTCACATGTCCTAAATGTGGCAAGGAATTAGATAAGGCAAGAGTAGTTAAGGATAAATATATCTGTTATGAGTGCGGAAGTTATTTCCGTGTAAAGACCAAGAACAGAATTAAGATGGTAACTGACAGCAAGACATTTGAGCCTTGGTTCGAGGATATGCCATATTCAAATCCGCTTAATACAGAGGGATATGAGGACAAGGTAAAGGCAGCCCAGGTTAAGACAAACCTGAGAGAGGCTGTAACAATAGGTAAGGCACTTATCAATGGTGAGCCGGCAGTTGTAGGTGTATGTGACGCAAGATTTCTTATGAGCAGCATGGGCTATGTTGTAGGTGAGAAGATTGTGAAGGCCGTAGAGAGAGCAACAGAGGAAGAGCTTCCTGTATTTATATTCTGCTGTTCAGGTGGTGCAAGAATGCAGGAGGGTATTGTATCTCTTATGCAGATGGCCAAGACATCAGCAGCCATAAAGAAGCACTCAGATGCAGGACTTCTGTATGTGCCGATCCTTACAGATCCTACTACCGGCGGTGTAACAGCCAGCTTTGCAATGCTTGGTGATATTATTCTCGGTGAGCCGGGTGCACTTGTTGGATTTGCAGGTCCACGAGTTATCAAGCAGACTATCGGACAGGAGCTTCCTGCAGGATTTCAGAGATCAGAGTTCCTTGTGGAGCACGGAATTATCGATGGCATCGTAACAAGGGATAAGCTTAAGGATACAATGTACAGACTTATCGTTACTCATAAGAAGAGAAAGGGCTATGCTAACTTCAATACAAATGAGGAAGAGAAGTTTGATATAAGTGAAGTGCTTAAGGAAAGACTTATTTCCGATGAACCTAAGACTCCATGGGAGAAGCTTAAGGGTGCACGTCAGATGAGCAGACCTTCAGGACTTGATTATGCAAAGTACATCTGTGATGATTTCACAGAGATCCACGGTGACAGAACCATGAACGATGACAGAGCTGTCGTAGGTGGTATCGGTCATATAGATGGTCAGCCTGTAACCGTTATATCACAGGTTAAGGGTGCCAGCAGTGCAGAGTGTATGGAGAGAAACTTCGGTATGCCTCTTCCTGATGGATACAGAAAGGCTCTTCGTCTTATGAAGCAGGCTGAGAAGTTTAACAGACCTATCATAACATTTGTAAATACACCTGGTGCATTCTGTGGACTTGAAGCAGAAGAGAGAGGTATGGGTGAGGCTATCGCAAGAAACCTTTACGAAATGTCATCTCTTAAGGTGCCGGTACTTGCGATCCTTATCGGCGAAGGCGGAAGCGGCGGCGCTCTTGCCCTTGCAGTGGGAAATCAGGTATGGATGCTTGAGAATGCTACATACTCAATCCTTTCACCGGAGGGCTATGCTTCTATATTATGGAAGGACAGCAGCAGAGCCGAGGAGGCAGCAGAGGTTATGAAGATCACTGCTCAGGATCTCAAGGAATTAGGTATCATCGAGCAGATAATACCTGAGTATGGCGGAGCAGATGAGCTTTCAGTTCCATACATCGGAGCTTACCTTAAGAAGAATATCAAGGAATTTCTTGAGAAATACAGCAGCATGACTCCGGAGGAGATTGCTGAGGACAGATACAAGAGATTTCGTGCAATGTAAGACTTGAATTGTATAAGACCTGAATGGTAAATAAAATATTGGTTTTACGAAAACTGATATGCAGAAATATCCACGCTTCATATAGAGATATATGGGACGTGGATATTTTTATCTGCCCAATTCCCAAAAAGCTACGGCGGAAGCTGCGGCAACATTTAATGAGTCTACCTGGTGGGACATTGGTATCATGACTGTATAATCACAGTGGGAAATAGTGTAGTCACACAGACCTTCTCCTTCTGTGCCGAGGATGATAGCCAGTTTTTTCTGGGATGTGATCTCCGGGTCATCAATATTTCTTGAATTGTCCCTGAGAGCCATTGCAACAGTTTTGAAGCCCTCATGTTTCAGAAATTCCATGCCTGCCTCCGGCCAGCTCGGTTTATTAGCAGCAAATGATGAAGCGGCATGTTCACCAGGGGCATTGGAAATATGGCAAGGTACATGTTCACCAGGGTTATTGGAAATATGGCAAGACGCATGTTCAGCAGAATCAGTGATATTCGGAACATATTTCTGACATTCAGATGTAGTGAGGTATGTCCATGGAATTTGAAATATGGTTCCCATGCTCACCCGTATGGCTCTTCGATACAGAGGATCAGTACAGCCCGGAGTCAGCAGGATCGCGTCTATGTTCAAGGCGGCAGCAGATCGGACTATGGCACCCATATTTGTAGGATTTACCACATCCTCAAGAACTGCAATTCTTCTTGCACCGGCACACAATTCATGAGCAGTTGGAAGAGGATTTCGTTTCATGGCACACAACATTCCCCTTGTAAGCTTAAACCCTGTAAGTCTGGTGAGGATATCTGAACTGGCTGTATATATCGGCACATCAGGATATTCAGCCTCAAGTCTATGCACAACAGGAAGCCCCTCGCCCTCAATATCCCTCGTATCAATAAGTGCTGATATCGGTTCGTAAGAAAGATCCAGTGCTCTGGTTATGACCTTTGGGCTTTCTGCAATGAAAAGACCGCCATTCGGCTCGTAATATTTAAGCAACTGTACCTCGGAAAGCCGGGCATATACGTCAAGCTCCGGGGCTGAGAAGTCGCGGATTTCGGTTATATTGTTGAATTTATTTTCGCTCATTGTTTTATCCTTTTATTAGTTGAACTATTAATACACGACTCACAAAGAGATTTCGTGCTTGCATTTTGCGTGCGTCATTTGGAAAATTCATTATAATGATTGTGTTTATTATTTTGACTTTGTGTCCGCATGTCATGGATAAGTTTATATTTAGAGAAGGACATTTGTCAATATGAATTAGACTCTGGAGTTGCCTGGAAAATAAGTTGTTTCATGACTTGAATTTGTATTGCTTTAAAACAGGTCACGGAAAATTGCATGGGAAAATGACTTGAATTTGAAATGTTCTTAAACAAGTCAAGAAAAACTGCGTGGAAAAATGACCTGAATTTGAAATATTCCAAAATGAGTCATGAAAAATGACAAAAAAAATTGACCTAAAAATAGCGGAAGACAAAACAAGTCAAAAAAACCAATAAAATAGCGTGCCCTAAAATAGAAAAGTGCAAAAACAAGTCAATTCTCAACCGGGCTACAGGGGTTCATTTGATTTTCGGCTAGTTCCAATCAAAATGTCATCCCCCCATTCCATACTTTACAATCCCCAAATATCTGATATAATAAACAAGATAGACATTTTGATAGAAAATGTCGATTATCTATACTACGTCTCATGGTACAACAAGCTATTACATGTAGTTAATTTAACTATAAGGTGTATTTTTAATGAAATCAACTGGATTTTAAAGTTGAATAGGAAGGTATGGATATAAATTATACACAGAGAATGAGGAGAAAGAGATAAATGGCAGTAAGGATAATCGGAACAGGAAGTTGCCTGGCAGAGAAGGAAGTAACAAATGACGAACTGGCGAAGTATGTTGATACTTCAGATGAGTGGATATCATCAAGGACAGGTATTAAGAAGAGAAGGATAGCCATAGAAGAAACCACAACCAGCATGGCATCGGAGGCAGCCAGAAGAGCACTTGAGATGGCAGGCAGAGATGCATCGGAGGTTGATCTTATTATTGTTGCAACAGTTACACCGGATTACTACACACCATCAGTTGCATGTCAAGTTCAGGCGGAGATCGGCGCAGATAATGCCATTGCCTTTGATGTGAATGCGGCATGTTCTGGTTTTGTATTTGCACTTAACACAGCAAAAATGTACATAGAGACAGGATATACCAGAAACGCTCTGGTCATTGGTGCAGAAACGCTTTCAAAGATCATGGACTGGAATGACAGAGGAACCTGTGTGTTGTTCGGAGATGGAGCAGGTGCAGCATATCTTGAAGAGTCAGATAAGGGTATCATAAATATCGTCCAGGGCTCCATTGGCAAGAAGGGCATGGTGCTTAACTGTCGTGCAAGAAAGACAAATAATGTATTTGTCCAGGGGGAGATTGAGCCGGACTTCCTTCATATGGATGGTCAGGAGGTATATAAATTCGCCGTGAGACAGTGTCCGAAATGTCTTCTTGAAGCGTTAGAGAAGGCGGACATGACTCCGGAAGATATTGATTACTTTGTGCTCCACCAGGCAAATGTAAGGATAATCCAGTCTGTTGCCAAGCGCCTTAAGGCACCGATCGAGAAGTTTCCTATGACCCTCGACTATACAGGAAACATGTCGGCAGCCAGTGTTCCGGTAATGCTTGACGAACTGGTGAGAGAGAGGGGTATAAAGAGAGGCGACAAGGTGGCTGTCTCAGCCTTTGGCGCAGGACTTACATATGCGGCAGCAATACTGGAATGGTAAATTTGAAAATATATAATCAGATTACAAGGAACAAAACCATGTGAAATGAAGTTATATAAAAAGAAACATATGAAATTAAGACATGTAGGATTATACTATATGAAATAAAATAGAATAGAATATAAAACCCTGACAGACTATACAGTCTTAGTGACACATATCCGTTATTGCCACTATTGATTGTATAGTCTGTTTTTTTGGCTTTTTTATTAAAATGTCCATCTTTATTGATAATATTTCCCGCCAACGGAAAAAATCGCTGACTTTTATTGACAAGTGAGTTTACATGTGCTATTTAAACATATGAACAGTTAAACACCTGTTTAAATAAAGCAATCAACGTGTAACAAAATAGTTATCAAAATTAAGGTTTTAAAATGTAAGTTTTAATGGACTGATGTTCACAAATCTTCACCGGACTGAAGTTCAAAAGAATAGGAGGAAAAGATGGATAATAATGAATTTATCAAGGTAAGCGGTATTAAGAAAAGCTTCGGTAGCGGCGACAGCAAAGCCGAGGTATTAAAGGGTGTGGATTTTACCATCAGCAAAGGTGAGTTCTGTGTGCTTCTTGGAGCGTCAGGCTCAGGTAAATCCACACTGCTTAATATCATCGGCGGCATTGACTCGCCGGATGAGGGCTATGTGTCAATAGCCGGTGAGAATACCGGGGACATGGATGAGAAGACACTTACATTATACAGACGTAAGCACCTGGGATATGTGTTCCAGATGTATAACCTGATACCAAATCTTAATGTTAAGGAGAATGTTGAGGTTGGAGCATATTTAAGTGACAATCCGCTGGATGTGGATGACATACTTAAGACTCTTGGACTTTATGAGCACAGACATAAGCTCCCGAATCAATTGTCAGGCGGACAGCAGCAGAGAACATCCATTGGACGTGCACTGGTAAAAAATCCGGATATCCTTTTGTGCGATGAGCCTACAGGTGCTCTTGATTACAAGACTTCAAAGGAGATCCTCAAGCTTATTGAAGATGTAAATAAGAAATATGGCAATACCATTATAATGGTTACACATAATGACGCTATCAAGAATATGGCAGACCGTGTTATCAAGCTTCGTGATGGTGCCGTACGACACAACAATATAAACAAAAATAAAGTATCCGCCGAAGACTTGGATTGGTGAGGAGGCACCCATGCATAGAAGATGCATATTGTAATGGTGCCGACGACCTGCCGCCGAACGAAGGTGAGGGGGGCGATACATCATGGGGCAATATCTCATGAGATAGCAATAAAAAATGGAGGTTTAAAATGAAAAATCCTTTAAGAAAACGACTTTTCAAGGAATTTAAAGCAGAAATAGGCAAATATCTTGTTATTTTTATCTTCATGGCAGCAACAATAGGTCTTATATCAGGATTTACGGTTGCGTCCTCAAGCATGAAGATTGCCTATGACAACAGCTTTGAGAAATATAATGTGGAGTGGGGACATTTTACAGTTGGCAGCGAGTTGTCTGATGAGCTTGTGGCTGACATAGAAAAAGACAACGATGTAACAATGATCAAGGATTATTACAAGAACCTTGTGACAACCCCGGAGGCCGACGGCAAGAGTCCCGATGATGACACAAGAACAATGAGAATCTATAGAAGCAGAGATGTGATGAACAAGATCTGTATAATGGACGGACGTCTAGCGGAGACAGATGATGAGATTGCTCTAGACAGAATGTATGCGGTAAATAATAACATTGATATCGGAGATACCATAACAGTTGCCGGAAAGAATTTTGAGGTTACAGGTTATACAGCATTTCCGGATTACAGCTGTTTGTTTGAGGACAACAATGATACAATGTTTGATTCCATGTTATTCACGGTGGGAATTGCAACAGAGTCAGCCTATGACAAACTGGACAAGTCAAAGGAGGTGTACAATTACGCATGGCAGTACAAGAAAGCGCCTGCAGATAATAAGGCAGAGAAGAAGCTTTCGGATGACTTTCTTGAGGATATAATCCAGAAGATCTATACCTCGGGCAATACCATTGATCTCTATATCCCAAGATATCAGAACAGAGCTATTAACTTTACCGGAGATGATCTGGGTGGAGATACAGTCATGATGTTCACACTGCTCTATATCGTAATGGTCATCATGGCATTTGTATTTGCAGTTACTACCAATAACACAATACTTAAAGAGTCAACAGTAATAGGAACTCTCAGGGCTTCCGGTTACAAGAAGAGTGAGCTGTTAAGACACTACATGACGCTGCCGGTACTTGTTGGACTGCTGGCATGTATAGTGGGAAATGTCTTAGGCTACACCTGTATGAAGAAGGTGGGAGAGTCGGCTTATTACGGAAGCTACAGTCTTACCACATATGTAACTAAATTTAATGTGACAACTTTTCTTGCCACAACTGTTGCACCATTTGCAATGCTGGTGATAATAAATGCATTGGTAATAAGCTCCAAGCTTAAGCTTAGTCCACTTAAGATGATAAGAAGAGACATGGGAAGATCAAAGAGAAAGAAGGCAGTGAAGCTTCCTCACTTCAAGTTTATGAACAGGTTCAGGATAAGGATAATATTCCAGAACATCTCAAGTTATATTACATTATTTGCAGGAATATTCTTCGCAGACGTGTTACTGTTATTCGGACTTATGATGACGCCGCTGCTTACTCATTACCAGAATGAGATTGTGGACGGAATGATATGCAGTAACCAGTACATACTTGCAGAACCGGTTGATACCTCAGTGGAAGGAGCAGAGAAATACGCAGCAGCCTCATTTGTCATTGACGATGACAAGCAGGAAGAGGTTACAGTGTATGGAATAGAACCTGACAGCAAGTATTTCAAGAAGGACCTTTCCGGTTCGGATATATTGATCTCAGAGGGCTATGCCAAGAAATACGGAATAGAGAACGGTGACACCATCAAGTTAAAGGATGAGTATGAGGACGGTAAATACAGCTTCAAGGTTACAGGCAGCTACTACTACCCATCAACCATATCCGTGTTCATGCCGATAGATAAGTTCAGGGAAGTATTTGATAAGGATGATGACTATTATACAGGATATTTCTCAAATACAGAGCTTACAGACATTGATGACAAGTACGTGGTAAGCGTGATCGACGAGGCTGCCATGACAAAGGCTTCAAGACAGCTTGAGAGATCTATGGGAAACATGTTCTATCTGTTTAATGTATTTTCAGTAATATTGTTTGCACTGCTGGTATATCTTCTCACCAAGATAATCATAGAGAAGAACACAAACTCCATATCAATGACCAAGATTCTTGGTTACACCAACCGGGAGATCAATGGTCTGTATATGACAGCAAATGTCTGGGTGGTAATCTTTTCTTCTATTATAGGAATAATTATATCTGCCCTCACAATCAAGCCGATCTTCTCAGCCATGATGGCAAATTATGTAAGCGGTTATATGGACTGCTACATTGCACCGTATATTTACCCATTAATGCTTGCCATATCTCTTGTGGTATTCTTTCTGGTACAGCTTACCCAGATGAAGAAGATCAAGAGCATACCTATGGATGAGGCATTGAAGAACGTAGAATAAATTATTAAGTTATTAAGTTTAATAAAAAAAACCTGCATGACTTATCATGCAGGTTTTTACTCTTTGAATAATTCAAAAGAAAATTATTTAACAACAACTACGTTTGTTGCACGTGACTTGCTCTCATCCTTAGGATCAGCCTCTACATCATAAGTAACCTTCTGACCTTCTACAAGAGTCTTGTAACCGTCACCAACAATAGCTGAGAAGTGAACGAATACATCATTTCCACCATTGTCATTTGAGATAAAACCATATCCCTTTTCTGCGTTGAACCACTTAACTGTACCGTTATTCATTTCGGGTACCTCCTAAAAAATTAGTTGCATGACAGATATGCCATGTTTATGCATGTACTGGACTTTCATATACCTGCACGATGTACCCAATAAATCAAATCTCCCATGACGATATGTCATCGTTTATATATGCCCCTTGAACAAATAAAAAACTACGATCCCGACATTGAACAAAAGCCTGATTTTATCGGAAAACGTGTTCACAGTAAACTAACCTTGAATACATTCACATAATACTTTTGTTTAGGTCATTTGTCAAGAAAGTAATGTGCTTATATGTGGACTGATTATCATATTTATTTTGTGCCGGAATATACATATATCAGGGTTGTCTAAGTGCAGATAAAAGATAAGGGGGCTGTGGCTTGGAGAGGTTCATGAGAGTTGTTATTCTGCTGGTCAGTCTTATTGCGGTTCCATATATTATGTGGCAGGTAATGAGGATAAAGGGAAATAAAAACATCACTGCCCTTGAGAATGTCCAGACAGGAAAGTCGGTAAGTATATTTGAGGGAAATGATTATGCCCTGATGGATGTGGAGGAATATCTGGTGTATTGTCTTCCGGGGATTGTGGATATGGGCATGGATGACGAAATGCTTAAGACCATGGCAATAATAATGAGGACTTCCATATATGGGGAGATGTACCCGGAGCTGGTGTACCAGAGCCCTTACGCTGAGGAGGGTGGAGAGACAGGCCTTGAGGTAGCCACCGGAACCGACAGTGCAATGTACAATCTTATAAGGAACGGGAGCTGCCTGGTAAATGAGGACAGTCTCACTGAGGTAAGGTATGACAAGTCGGAGCTTATGGACAAATGGGGCGGAAGCTATTATACATATATGAACAGGCTGTGCAGTGCAGTGCTCGCTACCAAGGGACAGGTAATATGCTATGAGGGAATGTTCATAGTGCCGGTATATCATCAGGTCAGTGTGGGACAGACTGTGTCGGCACAGGAGATATATGGCAAGGAAATACCTTATCTTCAGGGCACCGACAGCAAGGAGGACATTACCTGTGATGGATTTTCTGTTACACAGGTGGTTGACGGACTCCGCATAAAGAAGCTGTGTGACCTGTATTGTGAACAGAACCCGGCAGCATATATTGACTACAGCAAGGACACATCAGGGACAAATGGAGATAGCTCATCTGCAGACGATGAAACAAAAGCAGATAATGGAAGAGAAACAACAGCAGGTGACAAGACTACAGAAAAAGGCAGTGCCGATAACGTGGATAAAAATACCAACAAGGAGAATGAGATAAATATATTAGAAGCCACGGAGCATGGATTTGTAAAATATGTAAATGTATTCGGGAAGACCATGACAGGACAGACATTTGCAGGGGTAATGGGCTTGCAGTCGGCTAATTTCCACATCGATCAGGTGGACGACGGCTACAGGATCATAACCATAGGAAAGGGAAACAGCCTGGGACTGTCCCTGTGGGGCGGCGAAGCCATGGCAAGGCAGGGAAGAACCTGCCATGAGATCATAAAAAAATATTATGCCAATGTGGATATAGTTGATATGGCACAGTAAAGATTGCCCGGATAACATAATAACAAAAATAAATTCTCTGCATAAAATAAAATATTGCCGTCAATAATATGACTGAGGTGATAATTTATGAAGAAATTTATTAGTACGGTGCAAAAAAACATATTCTACGTATCTCTCATTGTGGGAATGATCGCCCTTGTGGGGATAGTGGCTATTTTTGCAAAGAAACGCGGGGATGACAAAACCTCAAAAATGATGAGGGATGATACAGGAGTATCAGAGAAGACAACAGATGAAGAGTTCGGAGCTTACGATTTTGGAGACGAGGATACAATGGGAGAAACATCAAGGGACCGAAGAAGCTATATTGCTGAAACTGAGCAGGCAAAGGCAGTGCAGTCGGCAGTAAGCAAGAACACACAGGAAGCCACGGGAAAGACAGAGAATGATTCAGAGTATGTATTGAATTACGATGGAAGCGAAAGTCTTATGTGGCCTCTCAGAGGAAACATTGTGAGAGAATTCTCAATGGATACTACAGTATACTACGAGACACTCAATGAGTATAAGGTAAGCCCTGAAATGCTTATTGAGGGAAATGAAGACGACAAGATAATCGCCTGCTACAGAGGAAAGATCACAGATGTGGGAAGTGACCCGGTTATCGGAAATTATATCACCATTGATCTGGGTGGAGGCTTCCTTGTAACATACGGATCATTAAAGGATATCACGGCACACCTTGGTGAAGCAGTACAGGCAGGAGATGTTGTGGCAACCTTAAGCACACCTACAAAATACAATACAGAAGAAGGCACTGCACTTTATCTTAAGATCACAAAGGATGGCACACCTGTGGATCCTTTAAGTCTTATAAATTAATATATAGCAGAAATACCATTTGCGCTTTTCACATATATTGCATAAACTGACAGGTTTAGTGCATAATTAAGTGAAAAGCGCTATTTTTTTATTTTTTTAGCATGGTATAATATGTAAGAAATAAGCGATAAAAAATATTTATAGGCTGATGATCATGTGAGAGGTGAAAGAGATGGTTTATTGTAGTGTGTGTGGAAACAGCTTACAGGGAAATGAAAGAACCTGCCCATGCTGTGGTTCCATATTAAACAGTGGCAATACAATAGAGGATACTAATACTATGATGACAGAGGGAGATTATCTGGGCAGAGGTGTGTTCTTAGATAATGAACAGCAGAACAGATATTATGAGCCGGATGAAACTCAGGGATATTCACGGGACTCGGTGACGGTAGCTGCACAGACGTACGGCGCACCTTCAGATCGGTCAAGACTCAGACAGTCATTTGACAGGCAGCCGGTTGGGGGAAATGGATACAACATGCCACCCGAGCCACCGAGACCTGGACAGGGATATAACATACCTGAGCCGCCGAGACCTGGACAGGGATATAACATACCTGAACCGCCAAGACCGGGAAATGGATATAATGGACCGGATAGCTCTGAGATGATATATGACCCTCAGCCAACCACACAGGGACGTACATATAATACAAGATCCGAGTACACAAGATCCCAGCGGACATATGATGAGCCTACAGGTTCGAGGGACTATGATGAATACGAGCCGCCAAGAAAAAATGGCAACAGGAATATGCTCTTATGGTGTATCCTCATGGTGCTGGTAGTTGTGGTGATATCAGGTGGTCTGATCATATATGTGGTCCTTAAAGATGATAAGAATGGCAATGGAAACAGTACTTCAACTGAAGAAGCTGCTTCAACAGAGGAGTTCCAGGAAGTAGTCGTGAAAGATACTTTTCAGGATGTCAATTTCAGGGAATATGTCATGAACTATGTGGATACAGACGGAAACGGCAGATTGAACTATGACGAGGTTCAGGCAGTCAAGGAGCTTCAGATAGCCCAGAAGGGAATAAAGGATCTTACAGGGATAAATGTGTTCACTGAGCTTACCAAGCTTGATTGTTCAGGAAATGGTCTAAGGAATATAGATATCAGTGCAAATGAAAATCTCGTGAGCGTGAAGTGTACCGGTAATAATGCTACTACCATATATATAAACGGCAGATATAACATAGGCAGTGACAACGACAATGATGATGTCAAGGAAACCTTTTCTGTAAATGGCAGCAATGAGCTTAAGATAACATATGATACAGGAGTTAAGATTGTCAACGGACAGAGCCAGGAGGTTCTTAATACTGTAGAGAAGCAGACAAAGACAGAGCCAACCACTGAGAAAGCTTCTGAAGAGTCCAAGAACAGCGAGCAGAAGAAAGAAAATAAAGAGATAATATCTTACAGCAGTACAAGATATCTTGTGGACACTGATCTTGCAGGCATGAGCGAAAATGATCTCATGTTGGCAAGAAACGAGATATTTGCAAGGCATGGAAGAGGTTTCAAGGATAAGGAAATCCAGGATTATTTCGATGGACAGGAATGGTATAAGAGGGTATATGAGCCTGATGAATTTGATACGGGGCTTCTTACAGATGTGGAGATTAAGAATATAGAGTTTATAAAGGTATATGAAAGTATAATACAGAATGATTATGATGTAACATACTATGAGTGTACCTATGAAACACCGGATACCAACAGAAGATTTACCCTTACGGCCTATGACAGCTATTCGGGAGAACTTACCGAGACTGATCAGGATGGAAATATTATATCAGACGGAGCATTTACCAAGGTGGCAATGAACCACTACAGAGTTGTAATGGGGGGAAGAACCTATGATTTCTACACATACATAGGCTCCCACAATAAAGAGTTATACATAGTGGAGGATGACCACACCACATATTCAGCTTACTAATTATATATACCATAACAGCGATAAAACACGATTTGCGGATTTTGTCCGCTGATTGGCAGTAATTAAATGCCAATGTTGCATTTTCCCCGGTGCTATAAAAAACCCGGAAAACAGATTTTTAAAATCTGTCTTCCGGGTTTTCCTTTACCCTGAGAAGTTATCTCTTGGCTTTATAGTTCTATATGAGTTTATTAGCCCATTACAACCTCAACACTGTGAGCCTTGCCATCACCGAATACAGGGAGGACATTGCCGTCGATAGCAGCGCCATCAACAGTAACACTCTTGATACCCTTGTTTACGTGATCCGGGTTAGTAACCTTAATGTCATATGTTGCGCCACGGAACTGACGTGTAGCATTAAGTCCATCCCAGGCAGCAGGTATTGAAGGATCAATCTTAAGACCATCGAAGTCTGCTGAGATACCTAAGATGTACTGTGAAATAGCTACCATGTTCCAAGCAGCGGTACCTGTGAGCCATGAGTTCTTACCCTGACCGAAGTGGTTGCCAGGCTTGCCGATATCTGAACCAGCGTCCTTACCACCGATCATCTGACCATATACATATGGCTCAGTCTTGTGGATATCTGATGTCTCCTCAGTGAAAGCAGGAGCGATCTCTGAGTAGTACTTGAATGCCTGATCTCCGGCACCTGCGTAAGCAGCAGCACAGATGATCCATGCATTGTTATGTGTGAATATACCGGCATTCTCCTTGTATCCACCTGGGTATGTTGAGATCTCACCATACTGGATGTAGTACTTTGTAAATGCTGGATTGTTAAGTACAAGTCCGTGCTGTGTATTAAGTCTCTCGTCAATAGCAGCAAGAGTCTTCTTATCGCAGCCCTGATCCTTACCGATGTCTGACATGATAGCGAAGCCCTGTGGCTCGATGAAGATCTGTCCTTCTTCACATTCCTTAGAACCCATCTTCTCGCCGTTTGCGTCGTAAGCTCTTAAGAACCAGTCGCCGTCCCAAGCTGACTCCATGATGTTGGCCTTCATCTTATCGATCTCGGCCTGAGCAGCCTCAGCCTCAGCGTCCATTCCAAGGTGCTTAAGGATTGCAACGTAGTTAGGACCTGCATATGTGAAGAGGGTAGCAACCATAACTGACTCAGCAATCTTTGAGTAGCCGCCCTCAGCAGCAAACTTAGGGTTTGTATATGTCTGGAAGCTTTCACCAGGTGTATCTGAGAAGCATGAAAGGTTGATACAGTCATTCCAGTCAGCTCTCATTGCAAGTGGAAGTCCGTGTGGTCCAAGGTTATTAACGATCTTGTAGAATGAAACCTTTAAGTGATCAAGCATTGGCTTAGCAAGTGACATATCATTGTCATATGGAACCATCTCGTCAAGGATTGCCCAGTCACCTGTCTCCTTGATATATGCTGATACTGAAAGGATGAGCCATAATGGATCATCTGAGAAATCACCACCGATATCTGCGTTGCCCTTCTTGGTAAGTGGCTGGTACTGATGGTAACATCCACCGTCAGGGAACTGAGTTGAAGCAATATCTATGATTCTCTGTCTTGCTCTGTCAGGGATCTGATGAACGAAACCAAGAACATCCTGATTAGAATCTCTGAATCCCATACCACGACCGATACCTGACTCGAAGTATGAAGCTGAACGTGAAAGGTTGAATGTAACCATACACTGATACTGGTTCCAGATGTTAACCATACGGTTTACCTTGTCATCAGGAGTATTTACATTGAGGATACTTAAGAGCTTGTCCCAATGTGCCTTGAGCTCTGCGAGACCTGCCGCAACCTTCTCAGGTGTGTTGTACTTCTCCATCATCTCAAGAGCCTTTACCTTGTTGATAGTCTTGCCGTCAGCCTCGAACTTCTGGTCAACTGGCATTTCAACGTAACCAAGGATGAATACAAGAGTCTTTGTCTCGCCCGGAGCAAGAGTGATCTTCTTGTAGTGTGAAGCGATAGGTGACCATCCATCTGCAAATGAGTTGTTAGCCTTGCCTGCCTCAACTGCCTGTGGATTGTGGAATCCATTGTAGAGACCGATGAATGAGTCTCTGTCTGTATCGTAACCATCGATTTCGTCATTTACTGTGTAGAATGCGAAATGATCACGTCTGTCTCTGTACTCTGTCTTGTGGTATACAGTTGAACCGACAACCTCTACACGACCTGTACTGAAGTTTCTCTGGAAGTTTGTGCAGTCATCCTGTGCGTCCCAGAGACACCACTCTGCAAATGAGAAGAATGAGAATGTCTTCTCCTCTGAGCCTTCATTTGTAAGAACAACCTGCTGAACTTCTCCTGCGTAGTTCTGAGGAACGAAGAATGTAACCTCTGCCTTTAAGTCGTTCTTCTTACCGGTGATGACAGTGTAACCCATACCATGACGACACTCATAAGAATCAAGCTCTGTCTTAACTGGTGACCAGCCCGGATTCCAGATTGTTCCGTTCTCATTGATATAGAAATAACGACCACCCATATCTATAGGAACATTGTTGTAACGGTATCTTGTGATTCTACGAAGACGTGCGTCCTTATAGAATGAATAACCTCCCGCAGTATTTGAAATGAGTGAAAAGAAATCCTGAGTTCCAAGGTAGTTGATCCAAGGATAAGGAGTTCTAGGAGATGTGATGACATACTCCTTTTTGGCATCATCAAAATAACCAAATTTCATGTAGCTTATACCTTCCTTTCGCTTAATTATGTACTGTTTAATATTGGCTGAACATGTATCTATCCCTTTTGCATAGCCATATGAATTTATTATACATGATAAAAGTATAAAAAACAACAAAGGAACAGGGAAATTAAGACTGATTTTCGTATTATGCTACAATGGTTATTGGATGATATGCGGTTATTACTGGTAAATTAGTACAAGCAGGATCTTTGATATATGGAATTTTAAAATTTGTGCAATATAGTCAGTGGAGGTTGGTAACTTTGATGTTTTTTATACAGTACTTTATAATGCTTGAATATTCAGACATTTTCTGATAGAATGATAGCACCATTCACAAAATTTTCACGAATTCAAGAATGAGAAGTATATTAATAAAGGATAATCAGGGAGGAGAAATAGGTATGAATTGTCCAAATTGCGGTAATAACATGGATCAGCCAGGTCAGTGCCCGGTGTGCGGCACTATGGTGGGAGGATATAATCTTGCACAGGATATGCCTGTACAGCCACAGCCGGATATGCAGAATCAGGGATTTGATCCTTCATTCGGAGGAGATATGGGAGTATATCAGATGGATCCGAGTATGACAACAGCACCGGCTAAGAAGTCACCGGTTGGTAAGATAATCGCTATCATTGCTATTGTTGCAGTGATTGCAGTGGGTGCATTTCTTGTGATCAAGTTTGTTGGCGGTGGAAACGGTAAGAGCCAGGTTGAGGCATTCTTAAAGGGTCTGTCAAACATGGATGCAGACGCTATTGCCAAGACAGTGGATCCTGATGTGACAGACGATGAGGAGATTGACTCATTAACACAGTCATTTGCCCTTATGGAAGGTATGGGAATTGAACTTGAGATTACATACGATATCGGTGATGCAAAGAAGGGTGATAAGACACTTATAGAGTCTATTAAGGATGAGCTTTATGACGGCGAGGATGTAAAGATCTCAGCAGCTTATGTATATGACTGTACAGTAAATGTAAAGGCAAGCTACATGGGTGAGAGCCAGGATGAAGACGAGAATATGCAGCTTGTTGCCTACAAGAAGGATGGCAAGTGGTATGTAGGCGGAACCGCTGAATAAGCCGGAGCTGGTTCAGACAGGTTGCAAGCTTATACCTGAAAAGGTTTAGAAAAGTTAATAAGATCAATAAAAAGGCACAGCCGCCGGATAATTATTCCGCAGGCTGTGCCTTTTGTAACGATGTCACAGACATCGTTACAATAATTACATACAAAAAATTCTTTCCTTTAATGTCTTGCTCTCACCCGGAGCCAGTTCCACGTAGCCTGTTACGGCAGGATCAGCATCAAGGTTTGGAGCGTCAATGAGCCAGCTCATTGGTTCGGGACAGAAGAAGCCCTTATCTCCGTTGTAGTTCCACATGATCCAGAACTTCATGACATCGCTTACTTCATAACAGATACGCTTGCCACTTACCTTATCGGTAACAACAACTCCGTAGAAAGGCTTGCCGTCTAACTCGCCCATCTCGGCAGTGTACATATCGTTGTCGATATCCTGGAGAACAGGAACCATATCGCCCTCCTTGTACATCTGGTCGTAAGCAGTGAAAGGAAGGTGCTTAAGCGTTGGGATACAGTGCTCGTCAAGCTCCCACTTGTCGCCTACAGGAACACGGAGTCTTACATTGGCACCGGCACCATCTGATGTGAAAGGTCCCTTGATGGCTATGTGGTTACATACACCATAAGGCATCTGCTTGTCTGAAAGATTTGTAAGGGTAAATTCATAGTTCATTCCCTCAGGTGTGAGAGTGAATGTGAAGTCTGCCCTGAATTTTACTGGGTATGTTTCAAAGAACTCGTCGTTTTCATCATATACATAGAAAGTCTTCGCAACAGCGTTGTCTCCATCAGTTGTAACACTGTCTATGTTGTGGGTTCTTAGGTGCAGAAAACCATGAAGGTGGTTGCCAAGCGGATCATTGCATGGAAAATGGTATATTGCATCAGAGGTCTTAAGATTGCCATGAGATAATCTGTTAGGAAGATAAAGAGTAGGCATACCCCATATTTCTGCCTGAGACTTAAGGACTTCCGGTGTAAGCTCAGGATCATTTCTAAAGAAATCAACATCCATGGCTGTGTTTTCAAGCTTCATTATGTTACTTCCGATAAATGGTGCGATAAGTGCGTGGTAATCACCTGCACGGAGCTCTATGGCTTCAGCACCCTTATAATCAATTACTTCTGCAATAGTTGACATTTCGTTCCTCCCGATTGTGTGTGTTATATATACATAAAAATACTATCACGATATGGTTTTCATGTCTAGTTTATACAGCAGAAAAGGCAGGAAAAATTTTGCATTTTTGGCTGTGTAATTATGTTGTAAAATGTTATATATTTAATGTACCAACCTTGAATTGTTCATAATGGTGTGATAAAATTCATACGTTGATGTATACAAGAATAAATTTGTTTGATATATTGTGTCAAGTTTTATATGGTAAGAGGGAAAAAAGATGGTTGATAAGAAAAATCCCAATTATATCAGGCGGCAGAGAGCGATAGCAAGAAGAAAGAGACAGATAAGGATCCGAGTTGCTACTGTTACGGGAATATTTGTTTTGTTTGCTATAATGATATTTGCAACAAAATACAAAGGCGACTTTAAGAGAATATTTGGGGGCGAAAGTGCTGATAAGACTACAGAAGCTGTAGATAATAAGAAGGGAGATACAACCTCTGAGGCAGCTACAGGCAGTGAGGATACTACAGGAGAAGCTGTAACGGACGGCTCAGACGCTTCCACAGAGGAGCAGACAGCCGGTGTGGATGTTGCTGAAGCTGCCAGGGCTGATAGTATTAATGTGACAAATCCTGACCTTTCATCAAAGGGCAGCGACTGGTATGACGATACTATATTTGAACCGGGAAATGTAACTGATGATGCATATTTTGACAAGGTTGCTCTTATCGGTGACTCAAGAACAGAGGGATTGGCGTTCTACTGTGATGTGAATAACTGGGCTATCATGGCTGACAAGGGACTTACAGCCAGCAAGGCTCTCGAGAATGATATCGTCAAGCTTGCAAATGGTACAACGGTCACACCTATAGAGGCACTTGGATATAAGGAGTATAAGTATATATACATCGGTTTTGGTATGAACGAGCTGGGATGGCTGTATCCTGAGGTGTTCATTGATGACTACAAGACATTTATCCAGGAAGTTAAGAAGGTACAGCCTAATGCAGTTATCATGGTTGAGAGTATTCTTCCGGTATCTGCGTCTAAGTCAGCGTCAGATGAGAACATCAATAATTCCAAGATAACCACATACAACGGAATGCTCCTTGATATGTGTAAGGAGTTTGGAGATGTAATATATCTGGATACGGCATCTGCCGTAACAGTTGATGGTGCACTCCCGGAGGAGGCAAGTACCGATGGAGTACATTGTGATAAGAATTACAATGAGAAGATACTGGAGTATATAAGAAAGAATACTTATGTGCGAAAGACTGCTCAGTAAATTATATTTTTAAAGAGGTATAAGAAAGATGAAGAAGAAATTACTTGTTTGCCTTGCTATGGCAATGTGTCTTGCAGGATTTGCAGGCTGTGGATCAAAGGAAGAGAAGAAGACAGAGGATGTTTCAATGGACATTCACTCAGTAGCAAAAGAGATAGTTGATAACGGCAATTTCACAGATATAGCTGAGATCAACAAGGATAAGGGAATTTCCCAGTATTCAGTTGGTGACGCAGAGATAGCTGACGCTGTTACGTATTTCTCATCAGGTGCTACAGCAGAGGAAGTCGTTATATTTGAGGGGGCTACAGATGCAGATGCAGATAAGCTCCTTACAGCAGCAGAAGAGAGAAAAGAAGATGATTATAAGACCTGGCAGGATTACAAGCCTGAAGAGGTATCAAGAGTTGACAAGGCAGTCATCAAGAAGAGCGGCAAATACGTGGTATTCTGTATCGCTGATGACAAGGATGCTGTTTCAGCGGTTATAGATAAGTACTTTAAGTAAGTGGATTATACATGATGGGAGTAAAAGGGGGCATATATATACCTCCTTTTACTATTTAATTCAGAAATTATGCTTGCCCATTGATATTTTTGTGACACAAGTGGAAAGATGTGAGTACTATATATAAGAAGTGTGTGCATATTATTTGCCGGCGTGAATAGGATAAAAAACAGAGAGAATCGAATATTTGGGTAATATACCATAGCCGGCACTTGATCATATAGGCCACCGGGGAAGCCTGGGGGCTGTACATACAGGTGCACAATGTAATCGGAATATTAAAAATAAGATCAGGAGGAACTTAAGACATGGGAAAGGAATTATTTAAACCGGGAAATATGTTATATCCATTGCCGGTGGTGATGGTATCATGTAAGAGGGAAAATGAGAAAGCAAATATTGTGACTATTGCCTGGGCAGGAACAGTGTGCAGCTCGCCTGCAATGGTGTCCATATCTGTACGCCCTGAGCGTTATTCATACGATATAATAAAGGAAACAGGAGAGTTCGTTATCAATCTTGTAACTGAAGATCTTGCTTATGCTACAGATTATTGTGGTGTCAAGTCCGGAAGAGATGTAGATAAGTTTAAGGAGATGAAGCTTCATGAGTGTCCTGGCGTGAATGTCAAGGCACCGGGAATTGCTGAAAGTCCTGTAAATATCGAGTGCAAAGTTAAGCAGGTGATCCCTCTTGGAAGTCATGACATGTTCCTTGCCGAGGTTGTGGGCGTCCAGGTCGATGATAAATACATGGATGAGACAGGTAAGTTTAACCTTAATTCCACAGGACTTGTGGCATATTCCCACGGAGAATATTTTAACCTTGGTGAGAAGATCGGAAAGTTTGGTTACTCAGTGAAGAAGAGAGGATAAAGATGAAGCTTGAGTTATATGCACATGGCAAGATAAATCTTGGGTTGGATGTTATAGGCGAAAGACCTGACGGATACCATGAGGTGAAGATGATAATGCAGACCGTGGAGGTCTGTGACAGGCTTGAATTCGAAGACATTGATGAAGATGAGATACAGTTGAAGTCTGACGCTGCATTTCTTCCACTGGATGGGGGCAACCTCATCTGTAAGGCATGCAGGCTCATGAAGGATGAGTATGATATAAAAAAAGGTGTCCGCATAAGTCTTGAGAAGCATATTCCTGTTGCTGCCGGTATGGCAGGTGGAAGTGCGGACGCAGCAGCAGCTTTGGTTGCCATGAATGAGATATTTGCCCTGGGATTAAGTCGGGACAGGCTTATGGAGCTTGGAGTGAAGCTTGGAGCAGATGTACCTTATTGTATAATGAAAGGAACTGCTCTTTCAGAGGGAATAGGTGAGAAGCTTACAGAACTTGCACCAATGCCTGACTGCTATATACTTATTGCCAAGCCGGGGATAAGCGTGTCCACTAAGGAAGCCTATGGTGGACTGGTGCTTGATGAGCATACGTTACATCCGGATATTGACGGCATGGTGGAAGCCATTAAAGCAGGTGACCTTAAGGGTGTTACGGACAGAATGGGAAATGTCCTTGAACCGGTGACCGCAGGAAAGCATGAGGAGATAGATATCCTTGAGGCAGCCATGAAGGACAGAGGCGCGTTGAATGCCATGATGACAGGAAGCGGACCTACTGTGTTCGGAATATATGATGATAAAGCTAAAGCAATGGATACGGTAAGATATATAAAGGAAAATGACCAGGCAAAGCAGATATTCCTTGTGAAGCCGTATAATGTTTAGGTAAGTGTTCTAAGGAGGAAAACGTAGGATGGAATTAAAACTGGATATGAGTAGTTATCTTCCTTTAAGAGAGGTTGTGTTCAGGGCTTTGAGGGACGCCATAGTCCATGGTGAGTTTGAACCGGGGGAAAGGCTTTTGGAAGTAACCCTTGCAAATAAACTGGGAGTCAGCAGAACTCCTGTCAGAGAGGCCATAAGAATGTTGGAGCTTGAGGGCCTCGTGGTAGTAGTTCCGAGACGAGGCGTAGAGGTGGCAAAGATCACAGAAAAAGATCTGTGCGATGCTCTTGAGATAAGAATGGCTCTGGAGGAGCTGGCAGTAGGACTTGCCTGTGACAGGATTACTGAAGAAGGCAGAGAAAAATTACAGGAAGCCTGTGTTCTATTCAAGGAGGCTGTTAATTCCAAGCAGGTTCCGGCTATTGTAGAGAGCGACGAAGCTTTTCATGATGTAATATTCGAGGCTACCAACAATTCAAGACTTGTAAATCTTGCCCAGAATCTTCGTGAGCAGGTGTACAGATACAGAGTTGAGTATGTTAGAGACTTTGATTATCATGATAAGCTGGTGAAAGAGCATGAGGCAATAACCAATGTTGTTCTTACGGGAGACAAGGAGCTGGCAAAGCAGCTTATAAGACAGCATATATACGATCAGGAACAGACAGTAATAAAGAATATAAGCCAGTGAGAATAAAAAGTTTAATAACAGAATAAAAAATATTTAAAGACAGATACTAAATTCAGGATTTAGTATCTGTTTTTTAATTTTAATGTAAGGAGGCTTCATATGGAAACATTGATCCGGAAAAATAAAGATATAAGCTCCATAGACGGAGGCTCTCTATATATAAGTAAGGATATCCGGGAGAATGTAGCCAGAATCGAGGGTATATTCTCCGGCTGCGGGGATGTGGTTAAGAAAAAGCTCCATCTTCCTATGGCAGGGGGCGAGGGAGATATCTATATTCTGTATATAGATGGACTCTGCAACAATGAGTTTGTATCGGAGACCATAATAAAGCCCCTTACCTGGGAGTGGCGTGACAATGTTTCGCCGGACCTTATGAACCTTATATGGGAATATGGTGCCCAGACGGCGGATATAACAAAGGAAGATAATTTTGACAATGCTGTGTGGGCGGCCATGAAGGGGGACACGGTAGTATTTGTATCCGGGGCAACAGAGGCTCTTATAGTATCCACCAAGAAGTTTCCCCTTCGTGGAATAGATGAAAGTAGTGTGGAGAGTGGAATGAGAGGTGCCAGAGACAGCTTTAATGAAGGCTTTCGTACCAGCACTGCCCTCATAAGGCGAAGGATAAGGGATACAGGACTTAAGGTGGAGCAGGGAGTTATAGGAAGAAGAAGCAGGACGGATTATGCCCTTATGTATATAGAAGATCTGGCAGAAAAAGAGCTTCTTGATGGTATAAGGGAGAGGATATCTGCCTATGAGATAGACGCTATCTACGACAGTGCCATGGCGGAACATCTGATGGAGAAGAAGTGGTATAATCCCTTTCCCGTATTCCAGTCAACTACCAGACCGGATAAGGCGGCGGCAGCTATTGCTGACGGAAGAGTAGCCATAGTTTGCGATAATTCCCCTGAGGTACTGCTTGTTCCTGCCACTATGAATACGCTGTTCCAGACTGCCGATGATTATTACAACAGGTGGCCTGTGGCGGTATTTGCCAGGATCATCAGATATGCGGCGGCATTTATAGCCATATTTCTACCGGGTATATATATTGCCCTCACCTGCTTTGAAAGGGAAATGCTTCCGGACAAGCTTTTATATGCCATTGCAAATGCCCGAAGCAATCTTTCCTTTCCTATTGTAGTGGAGGTCCTTATTATGGAGCTTTTGTTTGAGCTTCTTCGGGAGGCAGGTATAAGGCTTCCTGAAAAGCTTGGAAATACCATTGGTGTTGTTGGGGGGCTTATTGTGGGGCAGGCTGCTGTAGAAGCTGGGATTGTATCTACCATTGTGGTGATCGTTGTTGCCCTCACTGCCATAGCTTCATTTGCAATTCCCAATGAAGCCTTTGCTTCTATATTCAGATTGTTTAAATTTGTCGCCATAATATTCGGTGCACTGTTCGGTATATTCGGCTGTTACATTCTTATGATGTTCCTCATTGTTTATCTGTCCGGTATTGAGAGCTTCGGTGTACCTTACCTGTCCCCTCTTATATCTGACAGATGTGACACTCAGGCGTACAAGGATTTCGTTCTTCGTGCTCCTATCATCTCTATGTTCTTCAGACCGGAATTCGCAGACAGGCGTCAACGGGTCAGACTGCGTAGACGGTCAAAGGGAGGTAGTAAGTGAGCTATTTTAGAAACAAAGCAACTCTTGGGTTAGGATTTGCGGCGACTTTTCCTCTGACAATATATTTTTTTCTCATTTTCTTTGGCAAAAATCATGGAAATTGGTTAATTATATCACTTTTATCAATGCTATGCTTCACATTGGTTTATGTGAGCATACAATATATTGTGTATAAAAACCTTGAAAAAATAGAACTTTCAGAAAAGAAAAATAACAACAAAAAAGTAAAAAACAGAATTAAATCACTTATTTGTTGGAATAATGTGACGAGAAGTGTCATAAAAGCTGCATTTTTAATGTACATCCTGAAAAAACTCTTAAATCATATGTTTGAAAATAAAAGCCTCGTATATCCCGGTATGTTGGCTGTATTTTTTCTGGCTGTGTATCTGGCTGTGAAGGGAAAGAAGGCGTTTCACAGCTTTAGCTCGGTGGTATTTCCCCTTATGGCGATCTGTATAGGAGTTGTAGTTATAGAAATCATCCTGACAACAGAATATAAAGGGGAAAATGACATTCTGGCAATGATGTCCATGAGCCGTGAAAACGGTCTGTGCACCGCAATAATCCAGGCAATAAAGCAAGGGTACGGGTGTTTTTTTGTCTTTTGTATAGGTGAAGCAATTATGTTTATAGGCTACAGAAGCAGGGATGGACTGAAAAGATATGTCAGAAACAGCCTGATCATACCTGTTATTTCCGGGATAATTGTATCTCTTTTGGTGATAAATCTTCTGGGACAGGAAAGCCTGGCAAACGGCACAAAGACACCACTAAATATAGTATCGGCACTTATCCTGCCGGGAAGCAGGAGCACAAACCTTTCGGCACTGTTCATGTATCTTACGGTGGTGTGGTGTATAGGGATCATTTCATCCTTCCTGTTGTTCATAAGGGAAAGCATGGATTGGAGGGTTGAAGGCGTGAACGACACTGAAATGACCGCGAACAACAAGAAGAAGGCTGGCTGGGTACCGCTTTTATTGATAGTAGGATTGTGGATAGTTCTGGAGATATCCGGGAATAATTTTGACATAAAGATTTCTTACCTGTTTCTGGTATACCTGGGAATCATAGATCTTCCCATGTCTGTACTGATACCGTGGATAGCCGTGAGAGACAGGCCGGACATGAGAGGCATGGCATCATCCATACTGACAGTATTTATGGTTTGTGTGTTGACGGTGTGTATGGCACTGGTGTTTACCGGCTGCGGCGGTAAATCAGTGGAGCAGGTGGATTATCTGAGAGTTATCGAGATAGATAAGAAGGGCGATGAGTACGCACTGACATTTGTATCTGAGGAGCTTGATGACTCGGAGAACAGATTGGTGAAAGAGTCGGTATATGAAACCACCGGTAAGAGTATAAACAGTGCGGTGGAGAAGTACAACAGGGAGCATGTGAGAAGTCTAGATATGAGCCATATTGAATATATCGTAGTGGCTTCCGAGGATGATGTAGACTACGCGGTCTCCGAGGCACTAAAGGCTATACCTAAGAATTATATGAAGCTTGTGGTGTGCAGTAACCTTAAGGAGAAGGCAGGGGACTCCGGAATAAGGGAGTATCTTGAGAGCCACTATGAGGGAAGAGTCGTGGCAGCAATAAAGAACGACTGACAGAAAAGGCCGAGAGTTAAAATCCGGCATTTTATATGTCGAGGAAAAGCTATGGCATACATTTGCCGATGGTCAGATTTAGAAAAGATTGATGTTCAATGAAAGGAAGCTGTGATTATGTGGAGAATGATAAGAGCCGGTATATTGGGGGTTTTGTTCGGGGTTGTGGGTGGTGCCCTGGTGGGACAGATAAGTTATGGAAAAAAAGTCTATGATGATCTGAAAAATAAAATGGCAGAGACAGTGGGCAGTATAAATAGTGTGAACAGTGCAAATGGTGTGGACAGTGCCGAGGTTTCTTCCTACTATGATAATATAGATGAGATTGCGGGACTTCAGGATATTCTTGACAGCGAGGTGAGATATGAGGAGACCGCAGACCCGGAAGAGCTTAAGCAGTTAGAGCAGAAGAAGGCCATAATGATAAGGGTTCTGGCTGAGGATGGGGATCTGGGACTGGGAGACGATTACAGACAGTTCTGCAGCGGGGCAAGGGAATATGTCATGACCTGCCTTGCATCAGAGCTTGGTACGGATTATCAGGATAGGCTTACCAAGGATGAAATGAGAAAGACACTTATAATGAAGTTCGAGTATCTTGCAAAAAGTGCAGAAGAATATGCAATAGAGTACGGTATAAACGTAGAGTGTAAGCCGGTATTCGAGTATAAGTACATGCCGGCGTGCAGTGTAAATGGTATTCAGTATGAGGCGGGCTACTATGAAACACTTATGTTAAAGCTTGTGCTGTCGAAATAGCCTTGATATACTATTGACAGTTTCCTGGATGTTATAAATCAGGACAGTGATGGAACAGAAAAGGAACTTTATTGTATATTTTTCCCTATTGTGGTATAATCCAAGGCAGTTTAGGCAGGTAAGCCGGATGAATATACCATAATTAAAAGGAGCTTGTAAAAATGGCTAAGAAGGAATTATTAGTAATCTTCGGAGGACGCTCATCAGAGCATGATGTAAGCTGTGTATCAGTACAGACCGTTGCAAAGGCATGTGATCTGGAGAAATACAATATGACACTTGTGGGTATTACAAAGGATGGAAGATGGCTTCTTGCTGACAGTATCGACAGTATTGCAGACGGAAGCTGGGAGAATAGTAAGGTATCAGCAATCCTGTCACCTGATACATCAAGAGAATTGTTACTGAGATCAGAGGAGGGTATAATCTCTAAGACTATAGATGTTATTTTCCCTGTACTTCACGGAATGTTCGGTGAGGACGGTACAATACAGGGATTATTTGAAATGGCACATATACCTTATGTGGGCTGTGGAGTTATGGCGTCAGCGGCGTCAATGGATAAGTTCTTCACAAAGGTTATCGTTGATCATCTTGGAGACGTGGATCAGGCTAAGTTCGTTCCTGTTCTTGCCGATGATTTTGATGATATCGAGGCTGCCATGGACAGAGTTGAGGCAGGAGTTCCATATCCTGTATTTGTAAAGCCGTCTAAGGCAGGTTCATCAAAGGGTGTGTCAAAGGCACACAACAGAGAAGAGCTTAGGGATGCACTGGATGAGGCTGTGAAGTATGACAGCAAGATCCTTGTGGAGGAAACTATCGTAGGAAGAGAGCTTGAGTGCGGAGTGCTTGGATATGGCAAGAATACCAAGGCTTCATGCGTAGGAGAGATCCTGGCAGCAGCCTCAGCAGATTTCTATGATTTTGACGCAAAGTACAATAACGCAGACAGTAAGACAGTTATCGGAGCTGATATTCCTGAGGAGAAGGAAGCAGAGATACAGCAGAAGGCTGTAAGGATATTCAATGCCCTTGACGGCTTTGGTCTTTCAAGAGTTGATTTCTTCCTTGAAAATGAAACCAACAGGGTTGTATTTAACGAGATAAATACACTTCCGGGCTTCACATCCATCAGTATGTATCCAATGCTCTGGGACGCAGAGGGATATGATATAGAAACTCTGGTAAGCACTTTAATAGAAATGGCAACAGAAAGATGATAAAGGATGTTAAGATAAGGCTTGTGGGAGTCAGGGAGCTTCCTGACGCAGCGGAGCCGGAGGTAGTTGAGCTGGAGACCACCGGGCAGTACTATGTTAAGGATGACATGTGCTATGTGAAGTATGATGAATACTTTGAAGGTGAGGATGAACCGGCGAAGAACCTCCTAAAGTTTAATAAAAAGAGTATGAATATGGTTAAGAAAGGACCTGTAAGCACCATGATGGAATTCGTCAAGGGCAAGAGTGCGTCTGTTTACTATGATACGCCGATAGGTCCGGTGAATATGTTCATAACAACAAAAAGCTATAAGGTTAATGAGCATGACAAGGGTGTGAAGGTGGATATTGACTATCTTATAGACTATAAGATGGATTATATAACCAAGAGCAGCCTGGCACTTGAAGTTACATATCTGTAGATATATTGGAATACTTGAAAATGAAAGCCCTTCAATTATAATGTATTTGAAGGGCTGAAATTTTGTTTATTGTAATGATGTCTGTGACATCGTTACGCCGCAGCAACCCTTGCCGCGGGCAATTTCAAATGGTTGCTGCTCCACTTTAAGAGAAGGGAATTTATATGGATAAATACGACAAACAGTTTGATGATTTCCTCTGCATAAGGACTATGGAGGATATGGTGGAGGATATTGAGCAGAAGCTTGACGAGACAGGGGACAGCCTGTATCAGGCTACATATTATAAGGATCTGGTGAAGCTGTTTAATGAGGTTCCCATGGAGCCGGAGGATACCCTTGTGGACTATGGCTGCGGTCTGGGCAGAGTACTTTTCTATGCAAATAACCGTCATTACTGCAAGACTACCGGTATAGAGGGAAATGCAGATATATACGGAAAGCTTATGGAGAATGTAAAGGGCTATCAGGGAACCTTCCTCGAGCAGGAGGACAGAATGAAGTTCTACAATGTAAGTGCTCTTGACTACCAGATCTCCCCGGAGGACAACTACTTTTATTTCTTTAACCCATTTTCCCATGAAGTGTTCAGGGAAGTAATAGAAAAGATCATGGAGTCGGCGAAGGCACATCCAAGAGATATAAATCTGCTGGTTTATTATCCGACATATCAGTATCTCCGGGTCATAAGAGAAAGCAAGATGTTCATACAGAAGAAGTTCATAAAGCTCTCAAACTATGAGAAGGATCATGATGAGAAGGTGATCGTGTACCACCTGTCAAAGGGCTTCCTGGGATTGTAGGGTAGATCAACAGCCTTTGTGAAATTAAAGTGCTCTATATGATTGCCTTAATGCAATGGCCAGAAGTACAAATGAGGTTGCCACGGTGATATATGCGGTCACCGGTGTGTTGAACATAACGTCCGGCATAAGGTATGAGAAGGTATTTATAGATATGTGAAGTATTATGGATGGCAGGATGGAGTTTGACCATATTGCCATAAGAGCAAATATTATGCCCATTGGAAATGCATAACAGAACTGGACCACATTGGCGTGGTAGGCACCGAATAAAAGTGCTGTGAAGATAACTGCTACAAGCTTTGGAGCAGTTATTTTTTTGTCTTTCTTCCCTCCGTTCCATAGCCGTAACATTTCCTCCGGCTTAAGGGTGAAATCAAAGGTCTTAGGGGAAAATATATTAAATGCAAATGCCAGTCCAAGGCCTCGAAACGCCAGTTCTTCACCTACAGGGGCAAGGAGGATGACGGTAAGGACCTGGAGAAAACCGTTATCTGCAGCGAAATTGTCGGCAACCATCCTGTTGTAGTCATCCAGGACATGTGGGAAGTTGTACTGGATACAGTATAATATTCCTGTGACAAATGCCTGGAACAGGAAGCCGCACATTATAATGGCAAAAAAACGAAGGGGAACCATGACAGGTTCTCCTTCGAATAATAAAAGCTTATGCTTATGTCTGTCGTCGGATATATCCACAGGCTTCACCAGCTTGTAGTAGCCGTATCCGAACAGAGCTATGTATAAGGCATAGGCAAGAAAAGATATGTATGGTGTCAGATGAGTGCTGCTGTCGTTACATATACTGTATACGAGTGCGCTTGAGATAACCTGGAGCATGATACATGCCACAGGAACAAGACACATATATATGAACATAGCAACGTTAAATCTGTACTTCATCATAAATTCTGGATCTTCTTTGCCCTTTCCTTTTCTTTCTTTGCTTTAGCCTTGGCAGCAGCCTTCTCTTCCTTGCTTAACTCTTGAGCCTTAACCTCTTCGTTGTACATGTTCTGGTACTTACGCTGCTTTGCACGCATTTTTGATCCAAGAGACTTCTTCTCTTTTGGATTTTCTACGATCTTACCACGGACGTTCTTAACTTCAGTGATATATATACCTGAAACCATGGCTTTAACCTCGCCTCTTACAGGCATTACATCGTAAATTCCGTCGTCACAGATAAGGTTCATGATCTGTGGACCGATCTTAGCCTTTACGATAGGAAGCTTGGCCTTCTGGTAACGCTTAGGGGTCTGCTGCATTACCATCTTAGGTAGTCCCGCGTCCTTCATCGGCAGCATTTTTTTATCAATAACCAACATTGTAACTTTCTGAGCCTGTTCTCTTATGGCGTCCTTCTGGACCTGCTGTTTCTTCTGAAGACGTTTGCCTATGAAGTACAGCACACCCATGATGATCATGGCAACAGCCACGATAATGAGCATGATTATCCACCATTTCATAATTTGTGTCCTCCTAAAAATTTACTTCTTTTTTTCTGTCAGAGGAAGATTTTTGTCTCTCGCACTCTGAATAATGCCAGGTATTGTTTCAAGCACCGCTTTCCTTTCTTTTGGTGTGATACCTGTTATGGAGATAGGGTCGCAGATCTCGATCACAACCTTATGACCATGTATAAGATGGTGTTTATTTGCTTCCATCATCTTGTCTGTTCCACATATGGATACAGGAACGATCTTGACGCCCGCCTTCTGGGCAATCTTATATGCACCGTCTTTGAATGGAAGCAGCTCTTCACCTTTATTTCTTGTTCCCTCAGGAAATATCATCATGGATTGTCCTGATTTCACTACGTCGGCAGACTGGAGAATTGTCTCAAGTCCTTTTTTGATGTCTGTTCTGTCAAGGTATGTACAGCCCATGTCATCCATGTAATGGGTGAGTAAAGGCACCTTCTTGATGTTGTCCTTGGACATGAATGCCAGGGGAACACCGAAAGCGTTGTGGCAGCACAGGATGTCGAACAGTCCCCGGTGGTTTCCTACGAATAGGACAGCCTCATCCCTGGGGATCTTCTCCTTGCCTATAACTGTCATCTTGCAGCCTGACAGGAACAGGACCATACTAAAAAATCTGCGTACAAGTCCGTATGCCTTTAAATATGCCTTCTGAGGATCCTTCTTCGCCACATGACTGATGTACAGATGATATGGGAAGCAGAGGATTATACCCAGTATGGCAGGTATTGCCGCAATAATTGTTCTCATATATAACTCCTTTTACTGGTCTCTGCCGTAGAGGTTTACTGTCTCCGCAAGCCTTGCAGCCAGATGGTCGCTTAAGACATCCTTTTTGAAACGCCATGCCCAGTTACCTTCACCTACACCAGGGGTGTTGAGTCTTGCCTCAGAACCCAGACACAGAACATCCTGCATTGGCACGATGGCCATATTTGCAACGGAACCGAAGCAGGCGCGGATCATAACCCAGCATATATCGCTGGCGTCTGTGCTGTAGTATCTTCTGAGCTTATCCTTGGCAGCCTCATGTACCTTTGTGTACCATCCAAGGGTTGTATCGTTGTCGTGAGTTCCTGTATAGCATACACAGTTTTTTATGAAATTGTGTGGCAGGAAATCATTGTCGTTGATATTCTCAAATCCAAACTGGAGTATCTTCATGCCCGGAAGATTGAAGGCGTCACGGAGCTTGATAACAGGCTCGTCGATCTCCCCCAGATCCTCTGCGATAATGTGCATGTCTTTACCTAAGGCAGCCTCCAGATGTTTGAAGAAATCTCTTCCCGGAGCCTTCTTCCATTTACCGTTTACGGCAGTTTCCTCACCGTAAGGGATAGCCCAGTACTTGTCGAAGCCACGGAAGTGGTCGATCCTTAAGAAATCTGTGATGGTGAGCTGGTATTTCACACGCTCTATCCACCATGCATAGCCTGTATCCTTGTGCTTCTTCCAGTTGTAGAGCGGATTGCCCCATAACTGTCCGGTAGCTGAGAAATAATCAGGTGGAACTCCGGCAACCTCTGTTGGATAGCCCTTTGAGTCCAGCAGGAACAGATCCTGGTTGCACCATACATCGGCACTGTCCCATGCAAGGAAGATAGGAGCGTCACCTACTATGCTGATGCCATTTTCATTTGCATATTCCTTGAGAGCGGTCCACTGTCTGTGGAACAGGAACTGTATGAACTCGTAGTACTCAATATCTGTCTTAAGCTCTTTGATCCATTTTGTCTTCTGGGCAGCGGTAGGAGCCTTGAGTGTATCCTCCCACATGTACCATGGCATACCCTTATGGTAGTCCTTGCCTGCCATGAACAGCGCATAATCTGCCAGCCAAAAGGTGTCCTTCACGAAGGCTCTGTACTCTGTCATGATCTTCTTGTCAGCGGACATCTTGTCCTCATAGTCCTTATCTGCAAATCTCTCAAAGGCTGTTCTTAACATCTTTGTCTTAAACGGAATGAGATCTCCGTAGGAAACCTTTTCAGGGTTCCATTCCGGCATATCTTCGAAGTCATCTTCGGTAAGAAGTCCAAACTCCATCAGCTCTTCAAGATCTATGATAAGAGGCTGACCTGCAAAGGCAGAGAAAGGCTGATATGGAGAGTCTCCAAAGCCAGTATGTCCAAGCGGAAGAACCTGCCACAGGTTGATCTTGGATTTCTTCAGGAAGTCTATGAAATCGTAGGCACCCTTGCCTAAATCGCCTATACCGTATCTACCCGGAAATGATGTGGGATGGCACAGAATTCCGGCATACCTCTTAGGCTTTTGTTCAACATTGTTTTCCAGCATATTTTTTTCCTCTCTTATGTTATGGCGTTTCTATTGTGCAATTGCCTGCAGAAACACACAATCATTGTATATTATACAAAAAAAACAGGATTATTACAATGTTTATTATTATTCTGAGGACTGTATGCAGGCTGTTGGGTGTAAGTATAAAGAAATCCTAAAAACAGCAAAAATTATTGACATTACACTTATCCTTAATTATGATGAAATTTGTATATATTTTAGAAAATAGAGGAAGAAGAGGTTTTACCTTATGAGCAAGATCAAGATTATAACTGACTCGGCAAGTGATATACTTCCGGAGATAGAGAAGGAACTGGATATAGAGATACTTTCATTTTCAGTGGTAATAGGCAACAGGGAATTTACCAGCAGAGTGGATTTCGACAATGCGGGATTTTATGAGCTTATGCACAGATATGACGAGATTCCTAAGACCTCCCAGATCACAAGCTATAGCTTCTGTGAGGTTTACAAGAGATTTTATGAGGAAGGTTACACTGACATTGTATATGTAAGTATAAACAAGGAAGGTTCAGCCACATATAACAATTCCGTGATGGCTATAGAGGACTTCTATGATGAAGTGCCGGAGGCAAAGGGCAGATTCAATATCTACTGCTATGACGGTATCGGATACACAGGAATGTACGGCTATCCGGTTATGGAGGCAGCCCGTATGGTGAAGGCGGGAGAAGATATTGACAGTATAAATGCCTACCTTAAGGACATACTTGGTAAGAGAAGGATTTATTTCGGTATATATAATCTTAAGTATGCTGCCAAGTCAGGACGTATACCTACAGCGGCAGCACTGGTGGGTGACGCGCTGGGCGTGAAGCCTGTTATGAGGATATGTGACAATACCATAGCAACAGCAGCCAAGTGCCGTGGCGAGAAGAAGCTTGTCTCAAAGATAGTGGAGATGACCATGGCAGATATTAAGCCGGGTTCACCATATCAGCTTGTGTATGGCATGGATACAGTATGCCGCGATGAGCTTGAAGCAAAGATGACAGAGAAGATGGGATACGGCCCTACAGATTATTTCCAGATAGGAGCAGAGGTCGCTTCCAATGCCGGTGAGAAGGTTGTCGGTGTGATATTTACCGTGAGGGACGATCTGTAGAAAGTGATCCGAAAAATAAAATACATAAGACGAATACCCTCAGTGGGATATCCCGTTGATGTTCGATCAGTTGTGTCAAGTTTTATATGAAAACTTGACATGCAGCGTCAGCCCTTTGCCGAGAGGAGGTACCCATGCATCGTAGATGCATATAAAATGGTACCGACGATATGCCG
>ERZ779865.20-NODE-20-length-150362-cov-9.530062_pt1 | contig 150362 bp, 202 predicted proteins | sample MGYA00433088_ERZ779865 | MGnify/ENA primary metagenome ERZ779865 (study PRJEB29588, sample SAMEA2151703) | human gut metagenome | biome: human gut; feature: human-associated habitat; material: faeces | place: Denmark | collected 2008/2010 ... | reverse complement strand
AAAATAAAAATATTTTTCTATTTTTTGATATTTTTACGGTTTTTTTTGACATAAGTATATGTAACAAAAAAGGCTATAAAGAATCTTCCTTCTAAATGCAAATAATAAATAAAATGGATGACAGATTCTTTTCTTTCCTTTTGTGTTCATAAGTAACTTAAGGCTATGATATTAGTTCCTTCCATTTTTAAAAGCATAAATTGTTTTGGTTCACTAATATCAATCACATTAAGGAGATTATGATATGTTAAATGAAATTGTATTACGCAGAAGAAATAAACTGACCATTTCTAATGGGGAGGCAACTCAGCCCAATATTCCCTTTATTTCCACCATATTAAAGAACATCGAAAATCTCGGATATACTTTTTCCGCAGATGTAATTGATGTGCTGAAAACTTTACCTGAAAAGAGTCTGGAAGACTTTTATCTGGAATTAGTTCCTATGCTCAAAAATATGGTGGGAGCTGATGTAAAGTATCATCCGATGTATCCTAACTTCCCGCAGTCTGTTATGGAGAAAGAGGAAGCGGAGCTTTATTTGAATGCAATCATTCATTATATTTCCGGCGGTACTTTATATCCAGCAGAAAAGGAAAGTGAGAGACTTCCTTTATTTGAGGATGGAAAAGTAAAGGTATTGCATCTGGCAGCAGAGGATGAATTACAGGATATCTTTACCCTGTTATGTGCCTCCAAGACCTCTATCTCTGATAGTGATAAAGCAGATCTGAAACAGATCATGGAATATGGGAATGTTACTATGCCGGATGAGATTCCCTTAAAGGAGAACGTTGCAGTTATCTGCAAGGTTTATTTAGAGAACGCTGCAATTCCTGTTGCACGGGATATCCAGAAATATTTTAAAACAGCGACTGATGTTTTACGTCTGGTTACTGCTATGTCTGATGGGGATGTAAGTCTGTCAACCAACTGTAAATTCCGTAGTTTTAAGCGTAAAGAGAGACGTATTTTTATGGAACTTTTGGAGAACTGCGGCAATCTGGAAGAGGATATGTTACGGTATAAGAATCGTTGGCTGAGAGTAGGAGAAAGACTGCATCCTGCTGAATATAGCAAGGAACAATTCCCGAAAACTACTAAAGCATTCCAGAAACTGCGCGATGGTGAGAAGATTGAAACCTTTGGTGGTAAAGTAAATAAAGCTATGGATGCAGAGAACTATGAAGCTGCACTTGCTTTATTAAAGAAAAGACCGGGTGAACTGGCTAGAAAGTTAGATTACCTGTTAAGAACTGCAAAGACTCCGAATATGGTAGTAAATACCTTTAAGGATATTGCAGGTGATGTCTCCACCCCTGTACTTTTGCAGGTAAAGGAACATTTTGCACATAGAAACGAGGAGAATGAGAACAGAGTCTTTTTCCCCAAGGGAAATCTGTCCAGATGTCATTCCATTAAGAATACTCTTCCGGAAATCAAAGAGTCTTATTGTAATGCGATTGTATCTATTTGCGAGAATGCTCTGATTGAGTCTTATCGTAAGAAAGATTTTATGGGCAAAGTCTATCTTTCTCCCGAATTTAAGAATTATCTTGTACCTTTTTCTCAGAGAAGTGCAAGTAAGTCTTTAAAAACCATTGTCCGTGGATCCAGACTGCATATTGCTGAGGATATTAATACGCTGCGTGCATTCATTTGGTGGACGAACACAATCGACAAAAGTAATGATTGGGATGAGTATCGTGTAGATATTGACTTGTCTGCTGCCATTTTTGATGAAAATTGGAATTATATGGAACACATTTCCTATACCAATTTAAGAAGCAGAAAGTATCAGGCTTGTCATTCCGGCGATATTACAAATGGTGGTCCCGTAAATGGGGATGGTGTAAGCGAATTCCTGGATGTAGATATTGACTCCGTAGTAAAATATGGAGCAAGATATGTCGTATATCAGGTATATAGCTTTACAAATCAGACTTTCAAGGATTTACCACATGCAATGTTTGGCTGGATGGGAAGAGAGTCTGCGGGCAGTGGAGAGATTTATGAGCCTAAGATCGTAGAACAGAAAATGGACCTTACCGCAAACAGTACGATTGCCATCCCTGTAATCTTTGACTGTGTAAACAGAGAGATTATTTGGTGTGACATGAATCAGACCTTAGATAGTGTCAGATGTAACCACTTTGGAAACAATCTGGAAAGTAACTTAAGCGGTGTAGCTGCCACCTGCTATGGTGTGGTTAATATCCGGAAGCCAAATCTTTACGATTTGATCAGCTTGCATATTAAGGCGAGAGGTATTCCTGTCGATACAAAAGAAGAGGCAGACGTCATCTTTGATGTAAACGATGGAAATTCTGATAATAATTTTAGACTTATAACACCTTTTGATTTAGATATTATACAGGGGGAATTGTTATAATGCCGAAATTTAAAGATTTAAGAAACTTAAGATTTGGAAAATTAGTTGTAATAAGTAGGGATTACGAAAAAGAACATCAAAGATTAAAAGATAATAAAGGGCCAAGAATATATTGGATATGTAAATGTGATTGTGGCAATCAAACTAGCGTACAAAGCTGTCATTTGTTGTCAGGACATACAACAAGCTGTGGATGCGTTAGAAAGAATACAATAAAAAATATAAACATTAAATACAAGAAAAAGAAAAATAAATTTGATTTATCAGGAAAATATGGTATTGGCTGGACATCAAACACAAATAAAAAATTTTATTTTGATATAGAAGATTATGATCAAATCAAAGACATATGTTGGTATGAGAAAAAAGACGGATATATTTGTGGAACCATTGAAGGAAAACAAGTTTTATTCCATCGCTTTATACTAGGACTATATACATCAGATAAAGACGATTTTATCGTAGATCACAAAGAACATAATATCTTTGATAATAGAAAGGAATATTTAAGAATTACAAGCCATATACATAATTCTCAAAATAGAGGAATTGGAATAAATAATTCTTCTGGCGTAACTGGCGTTTGTTGGAAAAATAGGGAGGCATTATGGATTGCGTATATATCTGTTAATTATAAACAAATATCGCTAGGAAAATATCACAATTTAGAAGACGCAATTACGGCTCGAAAACAAGCAGAAGAGAAATATTTTGGCGAATGGTCATACGATAATTCCATTTCCATGATATAATTTACGGCTATATCTGCAGTTCCTTCTATGTTGATCACCCCCCATAAGGTAAATACACTGCAGATGCTTTCCGTATTTATAAAACATATAAGGCTATGTTGACAGTTCCTTCTATCATTCAAGTATGTCACACTAACAATGTTGCCACTGTCAATTCTTTCCTTAAATACAAAATACATAAGGCTATATGAAATCTTCCTTCTAATTCTAACAATATAGGCTATATATCAAATGCGGTATATGAGCCTATACTACTAAAAGCTTCAGATTTCATTTTTTCCTTATAATAAATCCGTAAGAGTATACTACTTTTACGGACTTTTTTTACATATATCATCAAAAAGGAGGATATCAAATGTTTGTAGATATTAGTTATTCTTGGGGAGATAGAGAAACCCCAATAGAGATTCCTGCAAATAAAAACAACTGGGATTATATGCTGGAATTAGCTATAAGAGAAATGAAAGAAGAATGTCGCACGCATTGTGGCGAAGGTATGGCATCCATTATTCCCACAGAAGATGGAATCGAATTGCATTATATGGATGGAAGTGTATGTCAGTATGAATTGGTAGAGACTGTAAAAGAGTTGGATACTGAAAATACACAAGAAAATGAAGTCCACGATAGATAGATGAGTGGACGGATATGTAAAACATACACTAATCCTTAGATTAGAGGATGTTTAGTAAAAATTATAAAAACTGTAAAATTCTTCGGAGTTTTACGGATTTTTTTGACATAAAAGAGTAGATAGCAATCTATCTAAAAGAGGTCGAATATGGATAAAAAAGAAAAAATATTAAAAAGGTTCATTATAACAGGTTTTATTACTCTTGGTTATAGCATAGTGTGGATGTTACTGGAATTACTGATAAACGGACAAATCAGAGATAGCATTGTAGATAATATCATCATGGGATTATTCATTCCGGTAATCTATATAGCTACCAAAACCTATGAGGATAAAAGATGATTTTAGCAGCAGCAATTAAATATCATATCAAAAAAACGGGAAAAGATGTCATCTTATGTGGCGCAAGACATGGAGATATTTTCACCCAGTTAGAGCAATTAGGCTTTGGACCACGAGATGGATATGAGGAAATTGAGCAGGGGTTTATCGATCATCATAATAATTTTCTTACAAGGGAAGAAGCTTATGAGCATGCAAAAATGTGTGGTCAGCTTTGTGCAAAAATTATATACGAAAGAGAAAGAGAAGACGCATTCGGAAAGAAAATGATATCGGAGGATTTGTGGTAAATATGAAAAAGATAAGATGCTTTCAATGTGGCAATGTTTCCGAAAACTGGATTTTAAAGAAATCCATAAGAAAATATCAAGGGGATGGATATTCTTTTGAATTAGAAGTCGAAACACCGTATTGCGAAAAATGTGGGTCTCCAATTTATGATAGAAAAATAGAACAAGAAATTCGGGAAAAAGCCCATAAAATGATACAAAAATCGAGGAAGATAAAATGATAACATTAACGCTTAACAAAAACGATATTAAAGATCTTAAGAATGGAAAAGAAATCCAGATGCTCGCATACAGTGAGGAAATAGATGATGATTGTGAAGACGTAAGAATTCGTATTACAGCAATCCCTTCAAAGAAAGAGGAGCCATAAAATGAAAAAAGATGAGAGACTTAAATTGTTACTCATATTAGCTGCCTGTTGTGCATTTTGCGGAATATATATGATCATAAAACGCAGTTATATGATTGCTACATTTAATATCTTTGCATGTACTATGGATTTGTATGTAGCGTGAATACATTATAAATCATAAATACATAGAGGAGATTACAAATGAAAAATCTTACAATTTCAAAAGCATTAGCTTATGCAAATAAATATTATGATGAAAAAGGATTACGTCATGCTTTACGAGTAGCAGATTACGTTGGACAGGATGATTTAATCGTCGCGAAATATAAAAATGATGCAGTCGTTCTGGCAATTATGCATGATTTAATCGAAGACACAAAATTCCTTGATGAGAACCAAGACATCTTATCGGATGATATTATGTATGCTTTGGATCTGCTGACGAAACCTGCGGATATGAATTATGATGACTATTGTAAACGAATTCGTTCGGCTGCTGGGGATAAGGTTTTTGGATATTTAGCATATCGTGTAAAGATTGCAGATATGAAAGATCACTTAATGCAGACAGAAACATTAACAGAAAAACTGAAAGCAAAATATCTGAGTGGATTGAGATATTTATTGTAAGGAGAAAAATATGAAAAACGCACCGCAGCTTTAGCTACGATGCGTCCTGTAATATTTTATAGTTTTAAACAAAGCCTAGGAGGTTTATAAAATATTATGAAACATATCCTTAAAATGTATCACTTTAAAAATAGCGAATTGTATGACGCCTTAAACAGTGAAGAGAGTGATAAAGTAAGAACAGAAGTAGAGAGGACTTATCAGAATTTACAAAATGGGGATATTCAGGATAATTCCCTATTCGTAAGAGTATTTCAAAACTCATTGGAAACAGAACAGGAACGCATTATTTTTGCAATGGGACGACTTGCCGGGTACCTAAGTCCTTATGAAATGGCACAAAGAGAATCTATATATATCAAAGTATTTAATGCAGGTGTAGATCTCGTTGATTTTGAAAAACTGGTTTCTGCCTTTATCAAATACACACCCATGACAGTAGATCAGTTAGCAAAAACAATTCACAAACCCTTTGATGAAACCCTGGATATGATACAAAAACTTGTAAAGGCTGATATTATATATTCCCCAGAAACAAAACCAGAACAGTATGCACACTATTTGTTAAAAAATGTTGCATGTTATGTCAATATTGAGGAACAGATGAAATATACACCGGAAGCAACTGTACAGGAAAATGGTATATCAAAAGATACTGGTGTAGACTTTTTCGAGGAGAGATAGAATGCATAAAACAAAAGCTAAAATCGGAGATAAAGTAATCATTTTACGAGATCGATGGGAAAATATCTTATTAGACCGGAATGAATTGCCTATTATCTATGGTACAGTTGTAAAAAAATATGAAAGCGAAGACATCAGCTATCATGGCAGTATTGAGACAGAAATCATTACAGTAGCCAAAGATGAAGAGGACAGTTTGCACTATGATAGGTACGCCTGGATAGACCGTCCAGAAGAATTCTATACAATGGAAGAATTCGATGAAAAATTTGGTCGTATCTTAAGAGATATTGATGATGAAATTAAAAAGTGGAATGAGAAAAAACAAAAGGTAAAGCAACTGTTCGCAGCAATAAAATACACGGAAAAGGACACAGATCATGAACACTAGAAAACGTAAAAAATGGCAGAAAAAGCATGGAACTTATATAAATCCAAAAGAATGTTGGGACCTTTATCGGACAATGGCTGAATTTATCCTGCCAAGGCTAAAGCAGTTCAAAAAAGACACAATGGGTTATCCGGGTTTTGGCGAAATGGATACAGAAGAAAAATGGGATATCGCCTTAGATAAAATGATTCAGGCATTCGAGTATATTATAGCCAGTGATGACTGGTGGCTCTACAATCCAAAATATGATTATACGAATGGATTACATGTCGAATTCGAACCACTTGAGGATGGATTAAGCAATAAAGTAATTATGAAAGAAGAAGACTGGGTAGCAGAAATTCGAGAGAATCATAGAAAAGAAGAAATGAGACGTAATCAAGTAATTGAAGAAGGCTTACAGCTTTTTGCAAAATGGTATATGCATTTATGGTGGTAAATATGGATTGTAGAGAATGTATTTATGGAAAAGACGATTTTGAAAGACGTATGGCTTGTTATGATAGCTATGTTACAAAATATGGAATTCCAAATGACGTCTATGGAAATATGACAAGAGAGGATGCCGAAAAAGAAGCATTAAATTTCATGTGGTGTGAAAAAACAGGAGGTAAAGTATATATTTTTGGAAAATGCTCCCTGGCAGACAAGGATACTTCGACTCACAATAAGGAAGGAAAAAATATTATGCCTGATCTTACTGCAACAGATTATCAGAAAAAAGCCATGAGAAAAAGACGCAGAGCAAATGCGATCCATAAGTTGCGAATGAAACGATGTAGCAAAGCTGGCGGAAATTATTTACCATGCAATAAAACGAGAGAGTATGATGCCGAAAATCCGGTATATTATGAAAAATTTAGTGGCTGGAACAAGGAAACATTAAAAAAGGTAACAAATTCCAGAATCAGGAATCATGTATTTGATTTTCAGAAAGGCTCTGCTTATAAAAAAGTCCATGACAGATGGAATTATGATTAAGGTGTCATTATGGGAAAAGTATATGTAAAAACAAAATATGATTATGGAATGCAGATGGAGATTCCACATAATCATAATATTGCACAAGCAATGTATGGATTCAGAGAATTAGGTGCAGAAATTGTACCTTATCATGAGATTTCAGAAATCTATGACAAAGTAACAAAAGATGATATCGTAATTGATTATATTGATCAGTGCAATACTATCTTTCATAAATTTGGAGTGCACCCGAGTTTGCCTGATTATCCAGATTGTTTGCAACTTTTTTTAGGTAGAAAAATATGGACAGATTATATGGATAATTTTGCAAGTGACGAGAAAAAATGGTCTGCGGGATATTTTGTAAAACCTAAAAGAGATAAAGCATTTACCGGACATGTTATTTCATCTATCAAAGACTTAGTTGGCTGTGGAAATCATAGTGAAAATTATGAAATTCTGGTTAGCACTCCAATCGATGTAAGAGCTGAGTGGAGAGGCTTTTATTATTATGGAAAACTCATGGATTTAAGGCCTTATGGCAGATGTGAAACAGACCATTTAAAATACCATTATGATTATGAAACAGTAGAAAAAATCATAAAAGCTTTCAATACTTGGGAAGAAAAGCCGACTGCCTGCAGTATTGACATTGCATGTATTTTGCATAATGGAACATTTCATACAGTTTTGATGGAAGTCAATGATGCTTATGCACTTGGCTGCTATGGATTAGATCCATTATTATATGCTAAGTTTATTTCAGCGAGATGGAGTCAATTATTAAATAGACCTGATGAATATCATTTCACATAGGTATTCTTTTCTTATTTTTTGACATAAATAGAGAAAATATTATTTGCGGGAGGTAATTTATGAAGAAACTTACAATAGATGAAACAATAGAAAGGTACGAAAAATATCTTTCTTTAGATATAACAACAGTAGAACCTTGGATTGCCAGATCTATGATGGGTACACTTAATGATCTGCGTACAGAAATTGAAAAGAAATATTCGGAGCTATTAGGAGACTCTGCAACACATGATGAAATAGATGATGACTTTAGATATTTAAGTCTCTATTGCAGAAACCAGAATCTTAATTTTATTGAAGAAGCAAAAAATTATTTGGAATCCGGAAAATATAACATTTATGAATTTATTGATGTAGCTACAAAAAAGTTAAATGAACAGGAAATTTCGGGGAGATAATATTATGATGGATAGTATTCAAAGAACAGGGAAAATGATTAGATGTTTATTGTAAACGGTCCTATTGAATTGATGGTCAATTAATGATCGCCTGCTGGGGGAAGGTCTTGACAAAATATATCATATCTGTTTTCATATCTTTTGTGAGGTGACTTTTATGACTAAAATGACATTTTCTGAAACAGATAATCAAAAAGAAGTCTATAATATCGCAAAGCTGCTAATGGATGCAGTTCCAATTACACCAAATGAGAGAATTCCGGTTTTCTGTTCGCATCCATTTACGGATTTTATTTATACTCCACAAATAAACAATAATAAAATTGAAAAAACATGGAATTTAACAAATCCAAAAGATTTCGAAGAATGGCGAACTGCTATTTTACAACGGTTGGAACAAAGCGAAATACGCAGCATGTTTTATATTACAAGCAAAGCATATCGTCTAACCCTTTTAAAATATGCACAACCATACCTCACCAAGCAGACTTTTTCGGAGTTATTTGGAGACATTTGGGTAACATCAGAAAATCCCAATGATGATGTAAATGTATCCTTACGAGAACTGGTCAACTGGTTTCGCAATGCTGATAAAAAATTTCTTATGGACGAAAAGGATTATGCTGCATGGAAAGCTCTACCTGAAACGATGGAGCTGTATAGAGAGGTTGGTATCAGTAGAAAACAATATGGTTTGTCCTGGACCACTAATTTGGAAAAAGCAGCATGGTTTGCACATCGATTTGATAAAGGCTCAGAAATGGGCTATATACAAAAGGCGATTGTGTCAAAAAAAGATATGTTAGCATATTTTCAAAGTAGGGAAGAAGAGGAAGTCGTAGTCGATACATTCAAAATAAAAAAGATGATAGAAAAAGTAAATAATTGAGTAATAAATCCGTAAGAGTGATGACTTTTACGGATTTTTTTTACATAATATAAATGGAGGACTATGACATGCAATATGATATTCATTATGACTATAAACATATTAAAAACGAATCTATTTCCTGCATCGCAGCAATCGGTGATAAGGAAATCTGTAACTGTAAAATATATAGAAAAGCAGATCAGACAAACACTTGGGTAATACCGGCATGGTTTACAGAAGAAGGTTATAAAAATCAGGGAATAGGCACAGATATTTTAAAACATGGACTACAGAATATGGCACAAATATTTGGACTACCGGACCATATTGAATACATTTGGAATGGATTAAACCAATATGTATACGACTGGCTGGAAAAAAATTTCGATGCTGTATGTAATTGTCCCCTGGCAGTACAAAAAACACAATCGGATGATGATTGGTCTTCGCATATTTATACTTTGGATAAAGACAAAGTACTGGAATTTGCAGGAATCGAAAAAGAAAAAGACGAGAGAGAATTATAAAATGAATCAACAAGAATAGGATTTTTTAAGAGAAAAACAAAAAATTCTAAAATCAATGCCAGATAGTGTGGCTTTTTCCAGAGAAGAAGCAAAACTCTTGGAAACAATGACAGAGGAACTGTTGGAATATAAGAGAATATGTTCCTTGTCTGAATTAAAAATGTTATGTGAAGATGCAGAAAGATATGCCGCTTTAGATGATGCCTTATTTCTTTATAGCGAAGAACGTTCCGAAAAAAATTACTTAAAACAAGAGATTTTGGATACTCTAACAAATATTACAAAACGATATAAAAATAAAAACAAAGAAAACGAGGAAAAAAACTATGAATATTAATATTGTAAAAGGAAGAGGATTATGGCGTGGAATTACAATTGAAACGAGAGAATTTGTAGAGGGCTATTATGTTTATGATTTAGCACGACGTAGAAGTGTAATTTATAAAAATGAATCTATTGCCCCTGGCCGTGGAACTATTTTGAAGTCATATGATGTTTTTGAAAATACACTCTGTCAGTGTACAGGAAAAAGAGACAGAAATGGAATATTTATTTTTGCTTATGATATTTTACAAAGTACAGAAATAAATAATGCAAAACCCGAAGCTGTTTTGTGGGATGATAAAAAATTACAATGGGTACTCAGTAACGATTTCATTGCTTATACAGGCGGTATTGATATTCATACTTACAGAAAATTAGATGATGTTGATATATCTAAACTAGAAATTATTGGCAATAAAATGGAAAAAGATTTGGGACATGTAAAAAATGAGCCTGATGCTTATTATGAGCGATAATAAGGAGGTTTATAAAGGTTGGAACGGATATTACTATTGTCCTGCATTTATCCTGAGCAGAAAAGAGAATAGTGAATATCCAGAGTTGAATTAAAGAGGGGTAAAATGGAAAAATTATTACACCAGTATAAAAAAACACAGGAACGTCTGGAAAACTATGGACTATCCGCAGAGTGTAGCCAAAAGGATAGATATCTAATCGAAAAAACAATACAATACTGCAAATATAAAGGGAATGAAAAATTAAAGAGATCGCTAAATAAAATGGATCCAGAGATAAGAGAGAAATTTTGTAATTTTTGTAATCATTTATTCCTTTCTGGATCCAGTGTCGATTGTTTTGTAAATTTATTATTCGGAATACCGGATAGCGCTGCAAATCTAAAAAAGTCATTAGGGGGTATTATGCATAGCTTAGCAAACACAGAAGATGAGGAATTATTCACACAGATTGTGGAAAAACTTTGTGAATTAGCTGCTTTGGAAGAAATGGAAGAAACGATAGATGAGCTGGAAAAAGCATTAGAAAAATCCATTTATTGTAAGAACACTCCATTTTTCTCTGTTGTCAAGGGCGAAATCATGGATATTGATTTTTGTTTTCAGCCTATTATAGATACCTCTTATCTTTTTGATATCAGATATCGTGCAGAATATTATGATGGGTATAGTGCTCCTTATCCGATTTTGTTTTGGAACGGTCCGATAGAGGAGTTATTAAACATAGTAAAAACAAAATTACCTGATTTCCAAATTGATAAGGGAGAATACGAAACAAATGAAAAATAAAATTATTTATGTGGATTTTGATGATACTATTTTTATCTGGGATGTGCATACTCTGGCAGATGTGTATCTAAAAAATTGGGAAGATTACAAAAATATCGGACACTTAAGTAATGTCATTGTGGATTACTTAAAAGAACAGAAAAATACAAGTGAAATTGTATTACTTACACATTGTAGAGATAGTGTGGAATTGCGCATGAAACAGGCATATTTGGAGCATATGTGCCCGGGATTATTTGACGATTATTTATTTGTTTCCGACCCAGAAATAAAGCTTGACATCATTAACCGTAGCAAACAATTATATCACATTGATCCTTGTCATACAGTACTAATCGATGACAGATTAAAAACACGAGTATTGGTTGCAAATCAGGGGCTTTTGGTAGAAAACCCATTAAATGTTGCAGACAGATATTATCGCATGGAAAAAGAAAAACAAAACACTAACATTATAAAGGAAGAATAAAAATATGGAAAATAATTTTATTGGATATTTACAGCTTTATTTTAAAGTTCACACATTGGAGTCTGATACAGACAATTATATTAAATGGAACAGTGATTTTACCATTTTACCGACAAAAGAAATAATGGATCATTTAGTTTCTAATATAAAAAATATGATGGAACAACACCTTCAGGAAGAGTGTGAAGTATTTTTTGTAACCAAAGAGGAATATGAAGAAAATGTTATAGGCATGAAAGAAGAATCATACGCATGGGATGATAGAGAGGAAGAAGATAGATGATTCATTTTTGGGATTTATTTAGAAAAAAGCAGGTAAATAATTCGGAAGAAAATACTCAGCAAAACGTCTCTGAAGTTATATCACCTGGCCAAATTGCAAGCGAGAATATTTTTGAAAAATTAGGCGATAAAAGTATCCATACACTTATTATAGCAGATACCCATAGCCATTTAAACGAGGAAGAATTGCCTAAAACAGATATACCTTATGATTTGCTAATCTGCTTAGGAGATATTGGATGGTCGGATTGGCAAAGATTATTTTCATATCCACAATTTAAAAATATCCCATATAAAATTGGCGTAGTAGGAAATCATGATAGTAATGATTTTTCAGAAATCAACCAATGGTTGCAAGAGAGCAATGTAACGCCTATTATTGATCTGCATAATGCAAGTTATACATTACCAGATTATAACATTATATTTGCTGGGATAAAAGCAAGCGTAAAATATAAAAATGATAGTAATTTACTTACGCAAAAACAAGCATATGATATTTCAGAACAAATGCCCAAAGCAGATATTCTGATAACACATAGCAACCCTAAATTAGAACTCGATATAGAAGATGGTATATATCCAAATGCACATGCTGGACTATATGGTATTACGAATTACATGATTAAAAATCATTGTACTTATAATATACATGGTCATGTACATGAGAAATACATAAAAAAACATAAATTAAATTCAGATGTTTTTTATGAATTATCTTTCTATCGTGTTAGTTCTGTTAATATTACTAAAAATGGTATTATTTACTTGGAGGAAAACAGATGATATCAAATCCGAAACACGGATGGTGTGATATAAAAATAGGAGAATTCCAAGGGACTGGCAGTTATTTGACTGCGGTTCCTTTGGATATGGTAAATGCTTTTATCCATTACTATGAAGATGGAGCCGGAGCATGCTTTGTAAATGAGGAAGGCACGGATTTTACTCTGGTATTAAGTGAGTTCAATGCTTATATCATTATAAACAGAGAAAAACAGGAATTATATAACGTTCCTGTATCCATAGATACATTAGCAGATGAACTGCAGGATGATATTTTAAAATGTCCAAAAGAATGGGCAAAGGAGTTTATGACATCTGATTTTGATGGAGATGCTACAAGTCTTTCTTATCAAAATGGAGAGATAAATAGAAGAACACTTTATTTGTTGAAACAGGTAGATACTCTTAGAAATATCAGAGAAAGACGAAGAGCATATACATCTACACAAAAAGAGGAAGATAAAATTGAGTATGAATAGTTGATATGCTATAATAATTCAGAGGTGATGATATGCTTGAATTCATTAACTACGATTGGAAACCCTATCAGGATTTACGTAGAAATAGTAAAATGAAATATCAGCAAATAGATAACCTATATGCTACTGGACTTGCAGAAGGAACAGATGGACTAGAATATACTTTTGTGCCTACGAAGAAAATGCATGAACTTGAAACAGAAATTCTAAATATGTACGATCAGATTATTGTGGAAAATCATGAGACCCAAGTTTGTGATGAAATTTTCTATACTACGAAGATTGAAGGCGCAAAAACCACAAAAAAAAGAACTATGGAATTACACAATGGTGCAAAGGTAGATCATAACAATTATTTTAGCGAAATGATGGTATTGGGCGGATTTCATGCTACAAAATTCCTTAATTTGCATAGTAACAAAATAGATGAAAAAATATTGCGCAAAATGTGGGAAATACTTACAGACGGTGCCTGTGATAATTCCGATATTGCTGGAGATTTATATAGAATAGGGAATGTAAGTGTTGGCAGCCATATGGGACTGAATTATACATTGTTAAAGCCAGCAATGGATAATTGGATTACCTTTTACAATTCCAAAGATATGGATGACCACCCATTTATCAAAGCAGCTATTTTGCATTTTACTTTTGAGTTCATCCACCCATTTTGTGATGGAAATGGTCGTGCCGGTAGATTACTGATGCTAAATTATTTAATAAGTCGTGGATATGAAAAATACAAAGCAATATCTATCAGTAAGGAAATCGCAGAAAATGCAAATGGTTATTATAATGCTTTCGATTTGTCAGACAATCCTTATACAGATTGTACTCCATTTATAGAGTATATGCTAAATGTTTTTGCAAACACGGAATTTGATTTATTACAGGAATTAGATAAGGAAATAGAGAAAGATACGTAAAAACAAAATAAATGGCTAAATGAAGCTTATACGAGCTTACAGGGGTATCTCTGTAAGCTTTTTTTATGCACAGCAGTTTATCTACCAATATTTGTACCCCACCCCACGCAGGAAAGGGACGGACTCTTTGGTAACGTACTAAATATGGATTCCAAACAAACAATCTAATCTATTTGACGCTTGTTGATCTTTTGGCTGCCAGTGGATTGCACCCAGGCCAAAGGGTGCGTATTATTTAGTCTCACAGAGGAAGACTCAAAAGCACACATTAAAATACATCAAGTAATATAACGAAAAATAGGCATTTACAGGCGGAGTCAGATTAAAAAAAGAGGTTCATTTTTTTCCGCCTGTATGTAAAGGTATATTATAGTCATGTCGTTTGGGATTACCAACGCTGTTTCAACTTACCTAGGAACTCCAAATGCATAACATAAAAATAGCATACAGTGGAACAGCAGACGAGTCGTATGAGCAATCGAAATGATAGGTATGCATAAAAAAGAAAGAGTCGGAGTGATGCATTTAAAAACCATGAGAGGATATATTGACGACTATGGAGATAGTCGGTAATCAGTTTGTAATCCCAAACGGTAGGACTCCATGCGCAAAAAATTTCCAACGAAAACCGACTATCTTTTGAAAACTTTTTGACATATACAAATAGTAAATAAAGTTTTTGACGAAAGAAAGGACATAATAGAATGGAAAAAGATAATATAACAATGGAACGCACTACAGTTTCACAAAACGATGATTATGAAAGATATATTAATGCAACAAAAAATTTTTCAGACGAATTGTTACGTGCTTCTGTAGCTGTTAGTAATTTACAGGCTTCTCAATTTAATGAACATAGAAATAATATTTCAAAATTGATGTCAGATGCATCCAAGGCAATTAATATGATGCTTAAAAGCTTTGAGGAGGAATACGCTATGGTTGACAAGTTAATGGAAGACCGATATCAATTAGAAATATATCTAAAAGAACACGGAATCATAAAAAACGAGAATACTCAGGAAGCAGAAAATGAAGCTCACGACCTGGATCTTTAAGATCTATACTGCTTCCAGAATTCGGTGAAACACATGGCATGAATCCGAATGGCTTTTATTGTTTTGGTGAATTTGCAGAAGGTTTTTCTGGAACACCGGAAGATTTTATCGAAACTGTCGGAGAAGAAGACATCTGTAAAGATATTACGGAAACCATCATGAACATGGTTAAAAATGAGCCATTCCAAGAGGAAGCATATATATATTTGTTAGATATAAAATATCTTTGCGAGTATAAGGGAACGAACGTATTCCGACCAGTATTATTACAATGGATGGAAAACGAAAAAGAAAATGCAGACATTGAAAGACAAATTGGAGGCAAAATAAAATGAAAGCAATGTTAATTTGGTCAGATGGAACAGAAATTACCAACTCTATCTATGAAGATAAAGATGGAATTAGTGGAGTGGATAGAGCCGTAGCGCAGATGCATAAAGAGTATGCAGAGCATGGGGATACTCCGGATGATGAATATGGTTCTTATGAAGGAGAAAGAAGTTGCTGCTACTGTAATGATAGCGAAGAGATGTGTCATTGGCAGGTAGTAGAGTTACCGGAAGATAAAACAGTTGCATATTTGCCAATACAGAATTATCCGGATGCCTGTGAACTTTTAGGTGGTATGGTTGATGTAGTTGAAGATTTTCTGGAAGATAAAGGCATTACTGCTGAAATGTTACCCAATGCAGATAGAGAAGAAGATCCAGATGGAGCTTTGATCTATGGCAGTGATTATGATACTTTAGCGGATGAATTTGCGAGAAGTCTTGGTATCAGTAGAAATTATGAAGATTACGAAGATGATGATGTAAGGATTTCCAAAATGATAGAAAATTTACCTACCGATCTATTAAATGCTATCTACAGAAACCAGAATCTTATGAATCGTATTCAGGATGCAAAAGATCATGCTGAGGATATGGGAATTGATATTTCCGAAGCAGATGCGAAAGAAATCGCCGAAGAATTTATTGATAACCATGATTGTAACCAGACAGAAAATGATCAGTTCGAAGGAATTATCAATGAATTTGTAAAAAGTCGAGAGACTGAAAGGGGATATTAATAAAAATAAAATTACCTCTCTCTTTTATTTACATTTACGGTTTTTTTATACATAATATAATAGAAACCTAAGACATATAGCTTATAAAAGAGAGAGGTATAAAGATATGACAGAGATGAAAGTATTTGATATAGATGGTATTAAAGTAAGCATTCCTATGGATATGTATAAGGAAGCCATAAGAGTTTATGCGTTAGAAGAAGGAAATACCGAAGAAGAAAGATATGGCAATTATATCTGTTTAAGTCAAATGATTCTTGCTGGCTTTAGAGAGACTTTAAATGATTTAGGAAGAATTACGTTAGAATGGATTAAAAATAACCATACAGAAGAAGAAATTTCTGAAAGAGCACAGGAAGTACTCATTGATAAAATTAAATTATATGGAGGAAATTATGATATTACCTAATAATGTCGCTATCCTTAGAAATATCAAAGACTCCTTTTATTATAATGGAATTGAAATATCCAAAGAAAACTTCAATATTCAAGAATTTGCAAAAGTATGTAGTAAAGTTAATGATATAAAAGGACAATTAAGACAGGAAAAGGCATTAAATAATATAAAACAAGATCATATTGTAATTGGATATGTAGAATTATCACATCATAGCTATATTTATCTATTATGCAAAGTAAATAAAGAAAATATTTATTTCGGATTATATGACAATTACAAAAAACAGATCATTCCATTACAAAAAGAAATTATCTCTGAGATAAACGATAGGGATATGTATTCACTAGCCTTTGAATTAAATAAAACAGCAAATTTCATTTCAAAAAATTTAATAAATTGTACTTTAATCAAAGATACAGTTATGTTGCATACCTTTGAAAATTATATAGATACGATAGAGAAATCTGGAAATAGCTTCCAAAATACATATGAGTTGGAATTTATCAATGGATATAAAGAATATATCCTAACAGATGAACAATTAAAACAATCATTAGTAGAAAGATAGATTATAATCAGCTTTGCTGTTTATGATAAATATAAAATAAAAAAGGAGATACTTAAAAAAGTAATCCCCGTTTTCCGTTGACAAAAGATAAAAAACAATATAGAGTAAAAGAAAAAAGGAATTAAAAATATGTCAGTTTTAGATCGTTATAAAGTACCATATGTCAAAGAAATGAATACTAGCTGGGAGATGGATCGTTTTTTCAGCACACTTCCAGATCTCGCATTATTTATAGAAAATGGAATTGTACCTGCCGTTGATCATACATATTTTTTACAATTTATTCCAGAAAAAGACAGTGAACGAAAAATGTATGAAACGATTAAAAAATGGAATGAAGAGAAAAATGATCCAAATATAGAATTTGTTCCTGGTGGCGGTATGTATGAAGGACAAAATCCCAATACTTTTTTTCCGACCTTTAGAATAAAAGGATATTTTTCCAATGAAGAAAGCTTAGATCATTGTATTCGGATGATGTGGGAACATGTAGAACATGCCAATATATATCTTTATACCATCAAAGATAAAAAACCGGTCACAGAGTCCGTAGTAGTTATTCAAAATTTATCCTTGACGGCATATGACAATCATAGGAAAGCCGCATTAGAATACTATAAAATCCCATTTGCAAAAAGACAATCAGAAAATATTCCATTAGAGGGTAGACATTCAAAATATCCTCGTTTGAATTTTGGTCCTTGTGCTATTATCGAACGACCTTTTAAATTCCCATTTAAAGAGATTAAGACCGAAGAAGAATTTGGCACGAGGATGTGGATAACATTAGTAAATCATTTACCGGAAATCGGGAAAGAAAATGATTATGATGCTTTGAAAAAAGAAATGTACAGACAGCATTCCATTGAAGTAATGCTACAACAGGCATTTAGGCAATTGAACCGATATTTATCCAGAGAACACATGGATCCTTTAGGAGAATGGAGAAATGAGCTGGACGAACAATTAACAAATGGTACTGCGGGAAGCGGAGCATTAATGCAACTTTTTACGTATTATGGAAAAAATAAAGATAAAAATTTATCCGATGAAGCAAATTGGGATAAAGCGATTGCACATTTCCTACTGGAACGAGAACGTGCAGCAGAGTTAAAAAACCGAGACGAATTTTAAAAATAGCCCACAGATATTTTTTTCTGTGGGTTTTATCTATTTTTACGGAATTTTTTGACATATATAAATGTGATCAAATATTATGGAGGATATGTTAAATGACAATAGAGGAAAGAAAACAAAAAACGTATGAAGGTTTACAGTTACTCGAAAAAGATATTACCAGATTACAGAATAATATCAGTGAGTTAAAACAGATTCTTGAAGATATTCATACAGAAGAAGATATTGAAAAATATAGTGATTTCGATTTGGAAAAAGGATTAGATATTATCGAATTATTTTAAAAATATAGGAGAGAAATTATTATGAATTTATATATGACAGAAAATCAGAAAAGAAAAATAACAGAAGTGGTTACACTTATTCCGGAAAGTGTGAAGAATATTTTACAGGAAATTCGTATTCCTGCTTATAATATTGAAAATGGTGGCGTCACAAAGAAATTTGATATGTATCTCATCTTTTCCAATGAAACAGAATTGCCGGAATCTGTAATTACATTTTTATCTGATTATGAAATGACATGGGAAAAGACTATAAATATCGAGTTCATTGCGGAATTTGATGGACCAGACACTCCTGCTGGAGAAACTGTATGGAAGGCAGGTACTTTACTATGATTTTGCCGGAAAGTGCCCCCATGCAGGAAAAGGACTATCCTTATCTGAATCATGCCAATGCAATGTGGAAAAGACTTGGTATGATAAAAAATGGCACAATAGCATATTGCTCCGATGACTATGCTGCATTAGCCAATACATTGGAACGATTTTATAAAGGCTTTTTACAAATACAGATGAATTTAAACCCAGATTATAAGCTGCCAAAAGGATATCTTACGAATGACCATGATCTGGTAAAATTGGTAAAGAAGATTAGTGTATTTGTGCCATTATATAAAACAGAGACACAGGAAGATTATAAAATCAGAAATGCTTTTTTGCTTGATTTGCGAAAAGCATATACTCAGGCACGATATACTGTAGAAATTCCATATGCGCAGTTTTGTCAGGTATATGATTTAGTAGCGGAACAAAAGAAGATACTCGATGATTACCTTGCTGCCAGGGAACGCCAGCTCGAAGAGATGGCATTAGATTTGTAATTTATAAGTGAAAAAAAGTATAAATATTTGTCACATAAAATGGATTATCAAAAATAATTTCAAAAAAAATAAAAAAGTTTTCGATTTTTTCAAAGTTTTACGGTTTTTTTTGACATAAGCATATGTAACCAAGATGTGTGTATAAAATGATAAGAGGAGCGTATGAATATGGCAAAGACTACAACTATGACTGAGATGTTAGTTACAGAAGCACTGAATGAACTGAAGACTCTGGATTCCAGAATTGACCGTGCGATTAAGACCGCAAAGTTTATTGCGGATGCAAAGACTGCAGATAATAAGGTAACCCCGTCTAAGACGAAGGAAGATTTTAAGACCGAGGCACAGTCTTCGTATGATACCATCGATAGTCTGATCAAGAGACGCGATAATATCAAGGCAGCGATTGTAGCTTCCAATGCAGCAACTACCGTAGATATCTGTGGTGAAACCATGACAGTAGCAAAGGCTATCGATACCAAGGCTTCCCTGGCATACAAGAAGACATTACTGCGTGCCATGAAGAATCAGAGAGACCTTGCTGTTAGCAGTATGAATAGCAAGAATGCCGATCTGGAAAAGAAGATCGATAATGTAGTTATGACTTCCTTTGCAGCAAAGGATAAGTCTGCGGTAAAGCCGGAGGATTATGATTCTATTGCAGTACCGATGCGTAAGAGTGGAGAGGTATCCTTAGTAGATCCTCTGGAACTTGATAAGAAGATTGCAGAGCTGGAACAGTATATCGAGGAATTCGATGCAACTGTTGATGCGAAGCTGCAGATTAGTAACTGTATTACTAAGATTGAGGTACCGGCATAAAATAGGTGATCGCCGTATTGATTACGGTGGCGGGACTGGATTTTGTCCAGTCCTGCGATAAATAAAAATAAAATATGGATGATGATACGAAAACTTAAAGTTACATACCTCCATTTGATTCTTTGGGATAGGATAAATAATTAAAGAATAAAACAAGCATTCGTGAAAAATGCAATAGCCTTCTAAGCTATTAAAGAAAATTTTTTCATCGAAAATATCGATAAAAGCTTTAAATGCTCAATGGTGAATGGTTAATTTACAATGCTTAATTTTGAATCATCTTCTGGGTGGATAAACCCATCAATCGTCTTGGCAATAATATATTATTCTTTTTATTATAAAAATACCATGCTACTATAAATGTGTATGCTAATAAAAAAGAAAATATATGCCGGTTAATCTTCGAATCATCGATAAAATCCTACATTGATGCATTATGCATTTGGTTTGTGGAGTGATATGTAAGTATCCCAAGATATCCAGTAGGCTGTATCAGCATCCATTATATTACAAGTATAATGATATTTTCTGAAAATGTGATATAATAAAAGTAAAGATAAAGAAAAAACGCATAGTAAATGTGGGAAAGGATAAGACAATGTTTAATCGACTTTATGAGCATTATGAATACGAACACGAATTATTACTGCATGAAAACAGTGTTATTTGTAATGCCAAGAATAAGGTAGATATTATACATTGGAATTGATCCATTTAGGAAAAATAGATCATAATCAAACCCAAGTAACCACTTACCTAATTCTGGCAGGTGGTGTTTTTTTATGGAAAGGATTATGACAATGCCTACAATTGATATGCAAAGTACAGGACAAAATATTATAACAATGAGAAAAGCGGTTGGCATGACGGTAAAGGATTTGCAGGATATATTTGGATTTTCTACTCCACAGGCGATATACAAATGGCAACAGGGAGTAGCAATGCCAACAATCGATAATCTGGTTGTATTAGCTAAAATCTTTCAAACAACAATAGATAATATTATTGTGATAAAAAATGGCTCCATAGTCTAAAGGTTAGGACACTGGCCTTTCAAGCCAGGGATACCGGGTTCAAGTCCCGTTGGAGTCATATGCCTCTTTTGGCTAATGATTAGGATGGAAATTCCACAAGAGGTATTGTAGTTATATATGCACCCGTGGTGAAATTAGGAATACACATCGGATTTAAGATCCGACGCCGCAAGGCTTGAGGGTTCGATCCCCTCCGGGTGCATTAATTAAAATATGGTGTCGGTGGCGAAATTGGTAGACGCAGCGGATTGTGATTCCGCCGGGAGAAATCTCATGTGAGTTCAAATCTCATCCTTCACCCTCAATATGCCCGTATGGTGGAAATGGTAGACACGGCTGTCTTAGGAACAGTTGCGAAAGCGTGAGAGTTCGAGTCTCTCTATGGGTACTGATAATATTATTCATTATATGTAAAATTTTTAAAAGAGGTATTATATATGAGTATGACAAAATCGAGACGTAGTGTATATAATAAATCATGGTATAAACGAGAGTGTAAATTCGATATGAAACGTCGGAAACGAGAATATAATCGTAAAATTAGATATCAAAAACTATCAGAGGATTCCTGTTCCAGAGGATACAATCAGAAATTTCGTCATTTAGAATGGAATACATTGACTTAACATCGGTAGATATAATGATCCAGAAGAAATTATTTTTCTTTGGATTATTTTTTTTGACCATTTTTTATATGTTTTTATACATATAATAACAGATGAAAGTTTTTAGACATATAATAACAGATGAAAATGGAGGAATTATTATGATATACAAACTTAATAAACCAGATATAGATACAATTGTAGATTATTGTGATAATTTAAAAGCTAATGAAAAATTAGAAATATATGAATTTGGTCAGAATAAGGATTTAGTGCTTCATATCTACAAAGATGAAGATTATAGTAATATAGTAACCATTAGCACATTTCAAGATGGGATATGTATTGATGATACTGTAACGGATGGATGTTTATATAAAGAATTGATTAGAATTAACAACTATAAAGATTTAATATACAGACAGGAGAATGATTTATGCAGAGATTAATTGCAAAATTTAATTACCATAGTGATGATTTATATATTTATAAACCTGGGAAAGGTGTTGTCATGACGTCAACAGACAGGACATATTCAATTTATGGAGATAAAAAAAGATCGGATGAATTTCCATTTTATGATAATTTAACAGTAGATATTAAGTTAAATAGTGGGGAAAACGGAGAATTAAATTGGGAACAAGATTCACCAATAGAGTCATCTTCTGAGCAAATATTACGAAATTTTATCCAGAAACAAATTCGCGGTTATCAAAGCTCCGGCACTTATAAAGCTGAATATTTGTTTATTTGAAATAGAAACCCCAGAAAATGGAAATAGATTTATAAAACTAGAAAAACCGTAAGAAAAATATCTATTCTTACGGTTTTTTTATACATATATAAATAGAGAAAAACGATAGGTATTAAAGGGAGATAAATGATATGTATAAATGGATGTATGACAGAATGGTAGCAGAATATAGCAAAAAGTCAAAAGAAGAACTTATACAAGAGATTATGTCCTTGGAAGAAATCGAGTGTTCCGATAGAGCATTCGCAAATCAGTGTCAGGCGGGAACTCCCATCTATAATATTAACGAACTGTTTTCGGTATTGAAAGATTTAAAAGAAGGATTTACATATGAAAAAGCGACTAAAGTTTATGCATTGATGGATAGAGCAGAATCCAGTTGGAATTTCATTACAAGGGAAATTGCAGAAATGAATGATGATGAAAGACAAAGTAAAGCATTAGAAGATTTTAAAAACAGAGTATCTAATGCAACCAATGTTAATGATAATATCTAAAATGTATGTTTTCTTGTATGAGGTGTTGATTTGAAAAGACAGAATGTTAATAGAAAAAATAATATGATGGGAACAAGAATTGATGGAATTAATGAATTTGCAAAGGAAACAGTAAGTAATCTTCTTAAAAAATATCCAGATATTGATTTTTACGATTTGATGTTTCAATTTGAAATGCAATTCAGACATGAATACTCGATGGCTATGTTAAAAGAAACAGCTAACTAAATGCGTGTTTCATTAGAAAGGGAAAGGTGGATAAATATGGAAAGAGTAACATTAAAGCATCTTGTAGCAAGATATAAACAAGATAAAGAATTTTTACAAACACATCCTGAAAATAGAGAATTATTAGAAAAAAGAATAAGAAGACATGAAAAGGATATTGCAGAACATGTAAGTAGTGATTCATTTCAGATGATATTAAATTGTTGCAATATATAAATAAGAAATTCGCATTTACTTGGAAAAGGAGTAATTATGAAACATAAAAGGAAAAATGAAATAAAGTTAGGGAAAAACGAAGAGTTTACAGAAGATATATATTCTAACAACGGAAAATGCCATGAGTGTGGTGGTATTTTGGTTACAAATTTTGGAGCAGGCATCAGTTGTACATTTTGTGTAGATTGTGACTATAACGACTATGATTATGACTGATAAAACTAAGATTTCTTAGGAAGGAGTGAGGAGAAATGAGTAAAAACAATTATGAAAAATATGCTGAAGTAAAACAGCAGGAATTATTGCATAAAGAAAGAAATCTACAACAGGCAATCAGTTGTCTAAGGGATAGACGGAAGTTTGCGTCATTGCAATGCATGGATAGTGCAATCGATTTTGTTGCTGACTTATACGATTTATCCATTGATGAAGTGAAGCGAGCAATGGATGAAGAAGAATACTGGTGTATATGAAACTTAGCATTTACTAGGGAAAGGATGATAAAAAATATGGCATATGTAAAAAATAAAAATGGATTTGAGATTGGTGATTGGGCAACTACAACAAAAAAAGTGGATAGCTGTGCAGGCTATTTCGAAAAAGGAACAAAAGTTAAGGTAATCGGGAAATCATACAGAGGTTATGATTTAGAAGACGAAAACGAACGTAGCTAATGCTACGGAGTGCACTGTAATATTATGTGACTATTTGCATTTCATTTTCACATAATATTATGAATATGGAAACAGAATGATTGAAACAGGATACGATAGTATTGGGTGAAACTAAGATTTCGGGATAAGATTGGAAAGAGAGTAAAAAGATGAATTATTCAGATTTTGAATGGAATTTGTGCAATAGAGTATTTATAGATGCGGTATTTATGCCAGAAGAATATAGTGGAGTACGACATCTTATTATTCAAGGATGGGGCGGTGTGACATATATGATTACGATTGATAAAAAAGAAAAAACAATTCGAGTATCATATCCAGACTGTCAGGAAGTTTATGTTTCATATGATGAAGCATATGAAAAAATTAAAAATCATGGAAGAATTTAAAACAGATGAAAACTGCATTTGAAAGGAAAATAGTATGACAGAAAAAATATATTATGTGATTCAGAATAAAGAAGGAAAATTTTTTCAAATTGATAGTTTTTCAGGTGGTTATCCTGCTTTTATCGATAACTATGAATTTTGTAAAAAATATAATTCTGAAAAGGAAGCAAATGAATTTTTAAATGGAAAATATGTTACAGAACAATTTGAAAAGGCATTTACTGGAGCAAGAATCAGAAAAGTAGAAATAAAAATGAAATTAGTATAAAACAATAATTGAGAGATTGGAGGAAAATATCATGTTGTATAATGTAAGTTAAAAATAAATAGGACGGATATGAGCGCAATGTCATTAAGTTAAGCCGATATTATATATAACAAAGGATGGTGATAATGTTGATATATGTAATTTGCTTATTGTTTTTAATTTTAGTAATAATTGATATTTATGTATGTTACAAAACTAAAAAGTCAAATAAAATATTATCATTTTTGGTAGTTATAACGGCAATTATAGGTTTTGCTTATGAGTTAATACCATATATCATAAACTATAATCAATAGGTGCTATATAAATGAAACCACTAATTGGCAAAATAGATGACTATGTGAATGAAATTGGTGAAACACAGAGAGCTTTCGGTAATTATGATGAATTTTACGTATTAGAATTTGATTCGATTAAGGCTCGTCTAGTAGATGAATGTCAACGCAGAGGAATCTGCAAAGGAAGCTGCAAAACAAACAATTGCAGAAAAAGCTTATTGGGAAAATAACACTGTACTTACAATGGAAGATAAGTTAAACACATTGATTATCGATGAAATTACAACCCTGAGTAATTAATTTTATAAATGCAAAAAATCGCTTGACATAGTAGTAAAAAACTACTATATTATAGATAAAAGATAGTAGCAAAAAACTACCATGCTAGGGAGGATAAAGAAATGGAACGAAATGCTGCGGGACTTACCGAGGCAGAATTCTTGGCAAATTATAATCCGGGAGATTATGAGAGACCATCTGTAACAGTAGATATGATGGTGCTTCGTGTAAAACAGGATTTTAGTTGTTTGCAGATATTACTAATCAAGAGAAAAGACCATCCATTTATCAACTGTTTTGCTCTGCCAGGGGGATTCATCAATATACGGGAGTCGGCATATGAGGCTGCTTGTCGAGAACTGCAGGAAGAGACAGGTCTTACCAATATCTATTTAGAACAGATTTATACAATGAGTAAACCGGATAGAGATCCCAGAATGCGGGTAATCGACATTGCTTATGCTGCTTTGTTACCATTTGGATATCAGGCAAATGTAAAAGCTGGAGATGATGCAAAGGATGCACTTTGGTTTGATATTGATATTTCAGATGATTATTTGAGATTTCATAATGAAGAAAAAAATATTCATATAAAATATCAGTTAGAAACAAAGACTTTTAAAAATGGAATACTGACGATTGAAAACAAGATTCCTGTGCAGGATGGAGATGTACTGGCATTTGACCATGCAGATATCATTTTAGAAGAGTTAGTACGGCTGAAAAATAAAGTCATGTACACCGATATTGCTTTTAATCTGGTACCCAAAAAATTCACTTTGCCGGACTTGCAAAGAGTATATGAGATTTTATCACAAAAATCTTTATATAAATCAAATTTTAGGGATTTTGTGCAGGAAAAAATAGAAGCGCTGGATATCACAGCAAAACCGTTTACAAGTTCCAGATCATCCAAAGTTTATCAATATAAACAAAGAGGGTAAATTATGAAATATGGAGTAATCATTACCAGAGCACAGCCATTACATATTGGCCATGTAAAAGTAATTAAAAAAGCCTTGGAAGAAAATGACAGAGTATTATTGATCATTGGAAGTGCTGATAAATCTATGACCGAAAGAAATCCTTTTTCTATCAATCAAAGATGGCAACAATATCTTCAAATGCTTTGTTATTACAAATGGAATTTCGACCAAATAAAAGCAATAAAACTACCGGATTGGAGTGCTGATAAGAATATTCCATATAATAGTAATGTAGGCAGTGATAATCAAAATTATAAAACAGTTGCAAAAGAGTGGGGATTATATCTTTATTATAATATTGTAGGAGCCATTGGACAAAAGGACTTTACATTATATTATAATGATGACCCGGCGATTATTAAAGAATGGTTCCCAGACTATATCTGGGATCGAATTACTTTAAAGTCAATGGAAAGAGATGATATTTCTTCCAGTAAGGTAAGAACAGCAATAGTAACCGACAATATAACCTATCTAAAAGAAACCGTTCCATATTTAAGTAGTTCTGATATAAATAGTTGTCGTAGAATTTTACAAACAATACAAAAAGAGAGGAAATAACTTATGAGAATTTTGATGGTAATTGATGCGCAGAATGATTTTATTACAGGAGCTTTGGGTAATAAGGAATGCGAAGCTGCGGTACCAAAGATCGTAGAAATGATTAATAGTAAGAAATATGATGAGATTATTCTTACGATGGATTCCCATGATGAGAATTATATGGAAACCAAAGAAGGCAAAAATTTACCGGTGCCACACTGTATCGTACCTACTGGTGTTTGGGCACCTACGGACGGCTGGATGATTCATCCTGATGTTTATGCTGCCATTAAAAGAAATTATGATCCGGATAAAATAGAAGTCTTTAAAAAGCCCACTTTTGGTGCTATTTCTATAATTCCCAAGTATCAGAAACTTTGGGAGGCATATGGACCGAATTTGGAAATTGATTTCGTTGGCTTCTGCACGGGCATCTGCGTATTGAGTAACGTAGCAATCGCAAAGGCAACCTTACCGGAAGCAAATATCTGTGTTATTGAGGATGCATGCGCATGTGTAACACCCAAGACTCATAAGACAGCGATTGAAGCAATGAAACTGATTCAGGTAGATATGTTGCAGACAAAGGATCTGTAAGAGGAGGAGAAAAGATTAAAAGAAAGTACTGTATTTATAAAATAACAAATATGATAAATGGGAAATCCTATATAGGACAGCACATTGTAAAAAAAGAATGTAATCGACAATATATGGGAAAAGGAATTGGAATTCAAGAAGCATACAAAAAGTATGGTCGTAAATCTTTTAAAAAAGAAATTTTAGAAGAAATTATAGATGATGAAACAAGAAATATAGTTTCTGAAAGAGAAAAATATTGGATTTCTTATTATAATACGTTAGAGCCAAATGGATACAATCGACATCCTGGCGGACTTGGTGGATGCACTTCTCGATCAGCAAAACTTATTGTAGATACAAAGAAAAAGCACGGATATAAAATGTCACAAAAAACAAAAGAAAAAATAAGTAAAGGACATTTAGGTAAAAAATTTAGCGATGAACATAGACAACATTTAAGTGAAAATCATCACCTGAAAACAAAACATATTATAAACTTTGAAAATGGAAGTATCGAAGAAACTTATGATTCTATTGAAAAAATAGCACACAAATATAATACGTCAGTAAATTCATTAATTCGAAAATCGGCAGAAGGTATATTTGTTAATGGAATAAAATTGGAAAATATTGACGCAACAAAATACAAATGTTGTCAAAAAGAAAATTACTCAGATATAAAGGTATATGATCCAATAGAAAAAGAAACATGTACTTATGCAGCTTTAAGAGCGCGTAAATATCGTAATAAAACACTATATAAAAATGTTATTGTAATGAAACAAAATTTATCTGGAATAGGAGACGCTTAATATGAAATTTGAACGAATAATCAACAGCTTATTAACACAAGACGCTTATAAGTTTTCTATGGGGCAGACGATTTTCCACCAGTTTAGTTCCTATAAAACTACATGGACGTTTAAATGCAGAAACAAAGATGTGTTCTTTACTCCTGCTATGGTAGAGGAAATTAAGGAGCAGATCAAAGCATATTGTGAATTGCGATTTACAGAAGATGAACTGTTTTATCTGGAAAATATCAAATGGATTAAGGGATCTTATGTGGATTTCCTGCGCCTGTGGCAGCCTAGATATGAGGATTTTACAATTACAACCGATGCGGAATGTGGATTATCCATTGAAGCTGCTGGCACTTGGTTAAATACTTCCATGTATGAGATTCCTACACTGGCGATTGTAAATGAAGTATTTTTCCGTATGAATTACGATTATGAAAAGCTGTATGATTCTTTCGAAGAAAAACTGAACACCAAAATTGATAAATTAGGATGGGCTTACTGTCTTGGTAATTTTAGTGAGTTTGGATTGCGACGCAGACTTTCTGCACAGGCACAGGAACTGGCAGTAAGAAGACTTTCTGAGGTAAACAAAGGTAATTATGTGTCTTCTCATTTTGTAGGAACTTCTAATGTATATCTTGCAAAGAAGTATGGATTAACACCGGTGGGTACTATGGCACACGAATGGATCATGTGTACCGGACAGGGCAATCACAAGCATAATCCGGCATATTCTAACTGGTATGCATTAGATGCCTGGGTAAAGGAATATGGAGTGTTAAATGGTATTGCTTTAACAGATACCATTACGACAGACTGTTTTTTAAGAGATTTTCAACTTACTTATGCGACACTGTTTAGTGGCGTCAGACATGATAGTGGGGATCCTTTTGAATGGGGAGAGAAGATGATTGCTCATTATGAGTCTTTGGGAATTAATCCAAAAACAAAGACATTATTATTCAGCGATAGTCTCGACTTTGAAAAAGCGGATAAATTATACAGCCATTTTAGAGAAAAAGCAAATGTGGCATTTGGAATTGGCACTTATATTAGTAATGATACCAATGTTCCTGCATTAAATATCGTAATGAAGGTTACAAAGTGTAATGGCATGGATGTTGCTAAGATTTCCGATACGCCGGGAAAAGGCATGTGTAAGAATGCGGATTATGTAGACTATTTGCAGAGATGTATTGACTGGAGACTTGCAAACGATAAGTAAAGACCATCCCTGGCAGGAGTGGAATTAGCTATCGTCATTTATATATGGAGGATTTTTATGGATAGTAGACCAAATTTAGGATATGGTTTTTATAAAGTAGCTGCGGCATCTTTTCCGATTACATTAGGAGATGTATTTGCAAATGCTAAAAAGATTTGTGAATATATTGAAAAAGCAGTAACAGAAAAGGTACAATTATTAGTATTTTCGGAATTAAGTTTGACAGGGTATACCTGTGGAGACATGTTTCTTCGGAAAGAGTTATCCGAACAGGCTGAATATGCATTACGTGATATCAAAGAAGCAACCAATGGGAATAATATTCTGGTATGTGTAGGAATGCCGATTGAAGACCACGGAAAATTGTTTAATTGTGCCGTATATATTCAGAGTGGTCATATTAAGGGAATCGTACCTAAAACATATATCCCGAATTATGGAGAATTTTATGAGAAAAGATGGTTTGTATCTTCTACCTGCCGTACCTCTGATTTCCTTTTTCTGCTAGGGGATAAAGTACCTTTTTCGGAAAGACTGTTATTAGATGGCGGTAGTGATGTTATTATAGGCACTGAAATTTGTGAAGATTTATGGGTAGATAGCCCGCCCAGTGGATTGCTCAGTCGTGCAGGAGCTACCATCATTGTAAATCCATCTGCAAGTAATGATTTAATCGGAAAAAGAGAATATCGTAGAAATCTCGTAAAAATGCAGTCGGGTAGATGCAGAGCCGGATATATTTATGCTTCCAGTGGGGCAGGGGAAAGTTCCACAGATCTTGTGTTTTCCGGACATTGTATGATTGCAGAAAATGGCAGATTGTTAGCAGAATCTACAGATATTATGCAGGATGATATTATGGTTATTTCTGTCATTGATATTGAAAAATGTGTAAATGACAGGCGTAAATTCAATAGTGATGTATGGGGTGAAGTACCTGATATTGTATGGGAAAAGGTTTTTGTATCGGGATTTCCTTATGCTTTACCGGAAAAAGTAGATCCTTACCCTTTTGTGCCAGGGGATCCAAAAGAACGTAAAAATCGTTGTATGGAAATCTTAAATTTACAGGCAAAAGGATTAATCCAAAGATTACGTGCAACTGGTATAGAAAAAGTAGTAGTTGGGATTTCCGGAGGATTAGATAGTACATTGGCATTATTGGTATGTTGCATTGCCTTCGATCAGTTAGGATTGCCAAGGAAAAACATTCATACCATTACAATGCCGGGATTCGGTACCAGTGCAAAAACAAAAGGGCTGGCAGACGAATTAATTGACCATCTCGGAACCACTTATAAAGTCGTAGATATTACAGCAGCATGCACACAGCATTTAAAAGATATTGAACATGCTCTTGATGTATATGATATCACTTATGAAAATGTACAGGCGAGAGAGCGAACACAAATTCTTTTTGATTATGCAAATATGATAAATGGTTTGGTAATCGGTACCGGAGATTTATCAGAATTAGCACTCGGATGGTGCACTTATAATGGTGACCATATGAGTAATTATGCTGTAAATGTTAGTGTACCTAAGACTCTGGTAAAATATCTGGTAGATACTTATGCAGACATCTATGCAGAAGATAATGGTACAAGATCTACAAAAGGTATTTTAAAAGAAATTGTAGATCTACCGATTTCTCCGGAATTACTGCCTACAGATAAAAATGGTGAAATGGCACAAAAAACGGAAGAGAGTATTGGAAAATACGATTTACATGATTTCTTTTTATATCATTATTTAAGAAACGGATTTGGAAAAGAAAAGATTTTAGCCCTTGCAAAAATTGCATTTCCAAAAGTAACAGAAGAAGAAATCAGTAAGACATTAGATATTTTCTATCATAGATTCCGTACCCAGCAGTTCAAGAGGTCTTGTATTCCGGATGGTCCAAAAGTAGGTAGTGTATCTTTATCTCCCAGAGGCGATTTGAGGTTACCAAGTGATTTGATGAAAATGTATTAAAAATAGCAGGCAGGTGTAAAATCCTGTCTGTTTTTTTATAAAAATCAAGAATTTTTTGACATATATAATTAGAGTAATTATTTTTATCATATGAAAAGAGGAGAACATAAAATGATTGAAAAGACAAAAGTATTTGAGAACCACAGCGAAAATGAAAAGGATATTATCACACAGGTAGTGAATGGACTTACTGGCACAGACGCAGGAGTAGATTTCCACAAGAATTTGGTGAATGATACCGAAGAGGAAGCTATGGCACTCTGCGCAAAATTATATGGCGGAACTCCCATTGCTGTAAAGATTAAGAGACCCATCATTGCAGAAACAGGAAAGTTAAAGCAGGCAAGAAAGAATCTGGAATCCGTAATTGCAAAGAAAGAAGAGCAGAACAGTAAATCTTATCTGGAAGGCAGAAAGACTGCGGTTTGCACCTGTGAAAATTGTAAGAGCAAGTTAGTAATTGCGAAGTATCTGGAAATTGCAAAGAAAAAGGTTGGTGTCATAGAAGGCTTTGATATTAACCGCTGTCCTGTCTGCGAGGAAGATATGCGTCCACAGAGTATTAAGGATAAGATTGCAAAGTATGATACAGAGATTGCAGCTTGCAAAGAAAAGGTAGAAACCATTGAAAAAGAGCTGTTTGACAGAGCTGTAAATGCAAAGAACTGCCCGACTGCATGGTTTGTTTATTGGCAGAAAGCAGAAAATGAGGAAAATACGGAAGAATAAATAGGAAAGGGACTCTGAAAAGGAGTCCTTTTTTTTATGTGCAAAAACAGCCTACTTTTTTGATTTTTTTTGACATATATAAATAAGGGTTTTACATATTTAAAAAAATAGAAAAGGCGGCTAATAAAATATGAAAAATTTAGGATTAACTGAAGAAAGATATCAGCAATTAATGTCAGTATTCGGAGACGAAGAAACAGTAAAAGAAGCTATCAAAGCCTGGACAATCGAAACTTGTAATAAAGGATACACTATTTTTAACTCCAATTGTACAGGAATGCTCGAAGTATGCAGGATTGATTCACTGGAAGTATTTAAAAATGATGATGCTGCTGTTGCACAAGCGATAAAGGATGGCATAAAATTCATTCCCGTTGAGGAATTACCTGAGAACTTTGATAGACGTTATCTTGGTTGGATTGATACGCCAGAAAATAGAAAGCATATTGAAGAATATTGTGCAGAAATGGATGATAGCAGAGATCGATAAATTATATTTAAGAATTTGCAGATATCTGTGGAAATACAAATTAGAAGTTGATGAAATTGCTATGCAAGTAGAGGAGTTATCTGCTAAAACTGGAGGTATTCCGTATACTGATATCTTAAAAGAAGTAGCAGATTGTTTAGAACTTTGATACTCTCTAAATCTAAAACACGGAGAATTTAAACGTAGTATAAGAAAGGCCACTAAAAAAAAAATAGTGGTTTTTCTTATTTTTAGCGGTTTTTTTTGACATATAGTAATAGATAATATTTTATGAGGTAATCAAATATGGCATGGTATGCAGAGCTTGTTAGAAAGCGTTGGTATTGTATCTGTGGTATAGATATGATCCATGAGTATAAAAAGAAACTTTATGACGATTGGTACAATTCTCTTACGGAAGAAGAAAAAGAGCGTCTGGCAGAAATTAAGAAGCAAAAACAGGAGAAAGCAGATCAGGAACTTAAAATGATTATGCTGCAATTATCTGCTATGAAAACACTTTTGTCAGGACTGCCGAATGCATACAGAGATTTATAAAAAAAAGGAGACAGTATTATGAAAAAATTTTATGATGCACTGGATATAATTAAAGAATATCTTGGCACGGAAGTATATGAAGTTTGCCTATTAGGGAAAAAAGCCAATGGCTGCATGGGGGAACATTGCAAAAACTGTCGTAACCTTTGGAAGACAAGATTAAGTTATAATAATTTGAGTGAAATTGGAAAAAGTATCTTTTTCACCAAAGAGGAAGCAAAAAAGACATTGGAAGACGCTGGAATCAAAATTTATGAATAGTAGGAGTAATATATGAAGACATTAGATGATGCTATCAGATTTGTTTGTAATTCAAATTTGGACTATGGCACGCTTTCCCAAACAGAGGAATATAAAATGGCACTTGCAAATAGTCCAATGTTACAGTCTTTTACGGATACCTTTAAAGGATTACAAATCACTTTGACAGGCGATTTGTACCAAATGATTTTTAGCGGCGTAGATAATGTAAAGCTTGTTATTCTTTATAAAGTAATTGATACGGAATGTTATTATGCCACCGTAGAAGTAAAGGATCCGAAATTAAAACAGAAACTCAGAGAAAATGCAAAGACAATGAAAGGTGTCAAACTTACAGTAAAATGTGTTGCCGGTGGAGTCGATTATTTTGAGTTGATTGACATTATAGAATTGGATAATCCTTGTATGTTTGGCAGATGGATTTGTACAAATTGTCATCATGATTACGGTTTTGATGATCCACAGGGCTATGGATGTGACATTTGTGAAAGTAAAATAGAGCAGGTGTTTGATTTCTATAAAGAATAAATAGGAGAAAAGCATGTTAAGGATTTCAGGAAATGCAGATAAAAGTATCGTAATAGCGGCGTTACAGGAATACATACAGGGGGTATAAATATGACAAAGATACAAATAGAGATAGAAAAATGTGATAAATGTCCATTTCATTATACAGAAAGAACGATAACGGCAGATTCCTTTGAAGATGCTTTTGACTATTACTGTGGTGTCAATAAAAAGAAAATTGCCGAATACGTGGAACGGGATAAGGAATTGCCGAAAGTACCAGAATGGTGTCCGTATCGTGTAAAAGAGGAATAATTAATAAGAAAAAATTAAAAAGATCATCCCTGGCAGGCAAAGCATGGGCACAATAAATCAACGAAAGAAAGAGGTATATTATGAAAGACGAAAAATATTTTAAGACAAAAATACAAAATACGATTGAAAATCTGGAACAAACACAGGAAAACTTAGATACAGATATGTTCGCCATAGAGTGTAATAACTGGTATGGAGAACGTTGTAATGGTATGTCAGACGGCATTGAAATTGCTATCGAGATGCTGAAAGAAATCATAAAGGAGTAGACAAATGAGTGAAAAATATAAAAAGGACAGTTTAGGAAATCGAATGAAACAGTACGAAGCTGTTACAGAACATTATTTAGTACCAAAGCTGCCATTTATTATCCGTGTGGATGGAAAGGCATTTCATACTTTTACCAAAAAATTTGAGAAACCTTTTGATGCGGTTATAGAACAAACTATGCGGGCTACAATGGAAAGCTTATGTAAGGATATTCCAGGATGTGTGCTTGGATATACGCAGAGTGACGAAATCACCTTAGTATGCACCTACACAGACAGAATTGTAAGTGAAGCTTGGTTTCATGGACGTATCGAAAAGATTGTTGCTATTTCTGCTGCCAAGGCTACGAAGTATTTTAACAAATATTTCAGAAAAAACATTCCTATGAATGAAGAAAAGTATGTAAAAAAGTTAGATGAAGCAGAATTTGATGCTCGGGTATTTAACTTGCCTGAGTGGGACTGTATCAATAATGTGATTTGGAGACAGCAGGACGCTATCAGAAATAGTGTAGAGATGGTAGGTCACTGTTTCTATTCTGCCAGGGAGTTAAATCATGTGAATACCACTCAGATAAAAGAGAAGCTGCGGGTAGAACATGATATTATCTGGGAAAATTATCCAAGTTATAACAAACAGGGTATTTTCTGTTATAAAACACAGGTAGAAAAAGAGGTACATGGAAAGACGGTAGTGCGAAATGTCTGGGTACAGGACTTTGTAGTATTACAAGAAAATCGGACATGGTTTTCCGAGATTACCGGATTAAGTGAAGAGTAAATTTAAGTGTGAACTATAAGTACATATAAAAATACTAGGAAACTCGCACCAAAAAATAAAAAGAATGGAAGTGATGATTAAATATGATTGTATAAAAAATAATATGCAAATACAAGATATAGTTTATAAAGCAAGATAAGGTCTAAATCTTGCAGTTGCATCCCACTCGGGATGCATGAATTGAAATATTATGAATGATAAAACTATTGCACAGATTCGTAGTTGCACTCCCTGCGGAGTGCATGAATTGAAATAAAGAATTAAATATGAAATAAATAAAACAAAAAACAAAAAAAAGATTACAGAAATTACCCATTTTTGTAGTCTTTTTTTACATATATAAATAGAAATAATTTTTAGATTACAAAATATTCACTCAATACAATGGAGGAAACATCATGAACGCAGGAGAATTATTTAAAGTAAATATAGAAGGTCAAGAACATACAAAATGTATTGTACAGGATATGCATGCTTTTACAAGAAAATTAACAAAAAGCTATGGCATCGTAGATATTACAAATGGAACTATGTCTGCACAACGTTTCTCGTCTGTTTCATCAGCCATTAATTTTATAGAAAAATATTGGGGAAATATAGAGACAGAGAAAGAAGAAATAGAACGGAATAGTAGTAACCAGCACAATAAGGATTTTGAGGAAGAGGTTAGCTATGATTTATAACTACAAAGACCCAGATGAATTACATATGGATATGGATATTTGGGAAGATGCCAGACAACAAGCTTTAAGAGACCATGATTATAAAAAAGCTTATCAGGCAAAAGAACAAATGAGCAATATCCAAAAAGCAGAGATTTTAGAGGAAGAGGAACTACTATTATGATCACCATAAAAGAACTATACGAAAAAGCAAAAGCAAATGGTAGTGAAAACTATAAAATCCAATTACAGTGCCAGGATCAGGGAGGTATCTATCCTGGAACTGTAGAGATGGATGGATTTGAAACCAATGAGGAAACAGAAGAAGTTACATTATTTTAATAAAAAGGAGAAAAAATATGGGATACTATGCATCAGGCAAAGGAAAAGCAAAATTAAAACAAAATGTAAACATCAAAAAATTAACCGCAGATATTAAAAGAATTTATGGAGAGGGTTCAATTGAATGGAGAATCCAAAATGACACTATTATATTTAGTGATAATAATTCTCATTGGCATGAGGAATTTACTGAACAATTTTTAGACGTTTTATCGCCATATGTAGAGAGCGGTTGTTTCAATTATTCAGGAGAAGATGAAAATATTTGGAGATATAGATTTATCTCTGAAAATGGATATTGGTTAAAAGAAAAACCTCAAATTGTTTATGGTCTCAATGACTTTTCTGATGAAATACTAATTCAAGAATTAGAAAACCGTGGATATCAGTGTACTGTAAATCATAAAAACATGGAAAATGATGATATTGAAAGATAGTGCAATGGAGGAAAAGATGATTACAAAAAACAATTTTACAGACAAAGAATTAGCACAGGCAATTTGTTATGCATGGAAGGAGGATAAATGTATTTCTTCCGGATGGCATGATTTTGTATCTACCATGAATCAATTATTAAGAGATTATCTGGCATCACCGGTAGATGATCGAAAAGTAATGGACGATACTTTTAAAATGCTGACAGGATATGATTTATCTGCTACGGTAGTGTCTTATGGCGGATTATACAAAGCAACTCAGGAAGAGTCTGAATTTGCAACAAAAGTAGAGGAAATCTGGGAGTCCGATAAAGAAGAGAATGGTATCGATGAAGTAGCACGAGGTATCAGCTATTTAAAAGAGACTTATCCGGATGCACACTCCAAGGCTATTATCAATAATGTATTTGTTGCTACAATGGGTCATTCCTTAAGCAATATCGAAGCAGTATTAGCCGGAGCAAAAGAAAATGCGATTTATGACTTAAAAGAAGCTATTTCAGATGCTTTAGAATCCGGAGAATTAGAAGATGAAAGAGAATAACATAAAATGTGGTGTTCCATTTCAGGTTGATGTAAAAATGTTGAGTTCTTGTGAACCAATTTTAAATACATTTTGTATTTTAGAAGATACGGCTTATAGATCTAAAAAATGGAATAGTACAATAGAAAGAAAATATTGTATCGCTAATTTAACAAGTGGCTGCGTCCAATCTTACCGATATAATTCTGTGGAAGAAGCAATATATTTTATACAAAAAAATTGGAAAATCATAGATATGAATTGGGATTACGTAGACATAAAACCCGAAATAGAGGAAGAGAGAGAAATATAATGATTTATCAAGGTGTTGCTTTTAAAATAAAAAGACCGAATTTAGAGATGTTGGCATGTGCAATAGAAGACACAAATACCGGTAAATATAGAGTTGTAAATTTATCTACAGGATATATTTTTAAAGAAGAATATAAATCTCTTTCAGAAATAGAAGAAAATTTGGGTCAATTCTATGAAATTAAGCCAATCGAAAATCAATTTGATATAATACGGTTATCCGGAAATGAATTAGATTTTGAACCTAATTACAAAGATTATGATTCAGATATATCATATATTCATGATTTCTATTTGGATAATCCAACAATGAAGCCTACAGAAATAGCAAGATATGGAAACTTTGGTCTGCAAACAATTATAAATATAAGCAATGATGGGCTGACTGCTAATTTGGTATTTAAAAGTGAAGAAAATGATATACTATTTTCAAAAAAACTTGGAACATTAGCAGATATTCCGGAAACAGAAATGGAATTTTTGGATCTGGTAAAAGAAACATCGAATGAATTAATTGATGAATTTGAAAAAGATAGTGAAATTGAGTATGATTAAAAACTGGCGTCAGGAAAACTGGCGCCTTTTCCCTGGCAGGCAATAAAACTTCGATTCAGATTGGCAAGAGGAGATAAGATAAAATGCTACTACAAAATGAAAAGTATGATTACAAATATTGCGATACAACATATAGTATCAATGAAAATGCTATATTTGCTAATATAATAAAAGAAGACGAATCCAGATATTTCATTGAACGTGCGATAGAGTATGGCAGATTCAAAATAAAAGAAGAATGGATTTTAAAGTCTGATTTTAAAGAACGGTATAAACCAGTAGAAGGTGCTAAGATGTGGATCTTACGTGGAAATCGATTTGGTGCTAAAGTATATTTGGGAGAAAATGGATTAACGCAGAATTTACCGGAAAGTAAATTATTTTCTTCTAAAAATATTGCAATGGATATTGCAAAAACACTTCCTTTTGGTGACCATTGGATAGCAATTCCCTGTGATTTTTAAAAAAATAAAAAATTTTTTAAAAAAGTTTCTATTTTTGACCATTTTTCAAATTTTTTTTGACATATATAGATGTGTGAAACACTTTTGTCTCATACAAACCCCTCTTACACCGGGGGAGTGACGAGAGTATGGTTCCCAGCCAAACCTCCGTTGCTCCCTTGGATAGTAAAGAAACACGAAAGGACAGGAAACAGAGATGTTAAAGACAATATTAAAAAAGCAATATAATCTTTATCCCGGAAATTTGAAACAATCGAATATTTCCTGTTTTTGTAGTGTGTAAAAATAACCGTTTACGTAATATTATATACGCCAGTTAGGTTACTCTCTGCAGGAAATAAAAATTTTCAGTGGAGAGTATTTTTTTAAGAAAAATATCATTTCTTACGGTTTTTTTATACATATATAAATAGAAAGTTTAAAGCGTATTCGATTTTTGATAGGGGGACTAAAAAAATAAATATTTTTTCCAAAAAACATAACGTTTTGCGGTTTTTTTATACATATATAGATATGAGATGCAAAACTATTTGGGCCCTTAGCTCAGTTGGTTAGAGCATCCGGCTCATAACCGGACGGTCTGGGGTTCGAGTCCCCAAGGGCCCACGATTTAATTAAATAACATAGGGCTATCGTCAAGCGGTAAGACACAGCACTTTGACTGCTGCATTCCCGGGTTCGAATCCCGGTAGCCCCGCTAACTGAAAATCATTATTTCAGAAATACAAGAAAGAGGAGATAACAATATGGGAGTAAGTTGTAAACCTTGTGGAAAGATGAAGTCATTTTTCGAGACCATTCATGTGGTAGAGGGTGCTGAGAAAAAGGATAAGAAAAAGCGCCCCACGCAGGAAAAGAAAGAGGAAGCTCCTGTAAAGGGTAAGAAAAAGTAATAAATTACATCCCCATATGGGATGTACATATGTGCCATTAGCTCAGTAGGTAGAGCACCGGACTTTTAATCCGGGTGTCATGGGTTCGAGTCCCATATGGCACATTAGACGAATATCTAAGTCTGTGAAAAGGCACGATAATCGTTGATGTTAGAAACATCTAACAAAAACAGATGACAAAAGTAGGAACAAAACATCTGTTATGAGTTCTGAAAATCCTACAGTGGAACTCTTTTTTGCATATGTGGTCTAATTGGCTATGACACCTGCCTTCCAAGCAGGAAATTGCGGGTTCAAATCCCGTCATATGCTCTACATCTCCTAAGATGTATGAATTGAAATTAAAGATATAGATATAGAAATATAATCACATGAGGGGTAATTATGAAAACAAAGACACCGGTAATTGAAAACAGAAAAGCCAGATATGACTATTTTGTAGAAGATACACTGGAATGTGGAATTTCCTTACGTGGAAATGAAGTAAAAAGTCTTTTAGATGGACAGTGTTCTATTAAAGAAGCATGGTGTCAGATTCAGAATAGAGAATTAGTAATCCGAGGAATGCATATCAGTAAATGGAATACTGCAAACGCTTTCGATGTAGATGAAGACAGAGAGAGAGTACTGTTAGCACATAAACAGGAAATCAGAAAGTTAGAATCAAAGGTTTCACAGGATGGAATTACTTTAGTCCCTTTGAAGGTATATTTTGCAGAAGATACCGGAAGATGCAAAGTACTGGTTGGTATTTGCAAAGGAAAAAAGAATTACGATAAGAGAGACTCTTTGAAATCTGCACAGGTAAAAAGAGATATTTCCAGAGCAATAAAAACTTTTTAAAAAATATCTCAAAAAATATAAGATTTTACGGTTTTTTTGTACATATATAGATGTAAGGTAAAATGAAATATACCTCAGCAGGTTAGAGCGATATCCTTTATAATATGACAAAAAATTTGCCGATATAGCACAATGGTAGTGCGACTGCCTTGTAAGCAGTAGGTTGTTGGTTCGAGTCCGACTATCGGCTTCCACTAAATAATTCTCAAAGTACAAGAATAAATTTAGTGCTATAAAATTTATCAGTTTTATAGCTATGCTGTTGGAGATACAGCCGAGTTCAAAGAACGATAGTGAATATGATTGTTGCAAATTACAATGATTTGCGTAAAACGAGATAGAGACATGACTGCGAATGGAATGTGGTAAATACCTTAATCGTAGATAGATGTGTAGAAAATTCTAGGGTGGCAACCTCAGTGATAAGAAATAGCTGCTAATTTATAAATATTCCCCTATAGCTCAGTTGGTAGAGCATTCGGCTGTTAACCGAAGTGTCGTAGGTTCAAGTCCTACTGGGGGAGCTAATATGATATATAAAATTCGATGTAATTCTTAGGGCTAGTGTGGTGTAGTTAAAGTACCGTTCGATCCGGTTGTCAAACATCGAGAATCAAATTAGACTACACGAACGATTTGGTTATCATATTATTATGGGTAGGTATGCCTAGCGGCGAGGGCAAGGGACTGTAAATCCCCCACGAAGAAACACCGGAGGTTCGATTCCTCCTCTACCCACGCACCAATTTAGATTTGCTGCAAGGAGTGAAAAAATATGAAATATTCCGAAGTAACATTTGCAGACAAAGAAGAATTTGGAGTTACAAGCAGAGTATTACAGACAGAAACAGACTTATCAAACCAAGAAGTAACAAAGTTTTATGAGCCTTATTGTGAAAAAGAAGAATTACATATATTTGATATCCTTCCCCGTACAAAAGAGGAAATACAAAGATGGAATGATAGGGAACCATCAAGTATGGATACTTATAGTGAAAAGAATTTAGAAAATGAAATCGAACGTAGTTAGTGCTGCGGAGTACTCGTAATATTATGTGATTATTCTCACATGATATTATGAGAACTATGAAGCTCATGATTTTTAAATCTAATTGTTTATGCTGGTATGGTGGAAATGGCAGACACATCGGATTTAAGCTCCGATTCGAAAGAGTGAGGGTTCAAGTCCCTCTACCAGTACTGTATCTTGAATAGATACATGAATTGAAATCATAATCAATCAAAATCTACAAATAAAAATATTATGCAGGGTGATGCAACATTTGACAAACGATTGCCTATGATTGAATGTCAATATAATAAGTAGGAGCATCTGAGAAAGGGTCAAATGGTATCTCCAGTAAGATTTGTGATAATTTAAGCCGAAATAGGAATAAGCTGAAAACACAAACTCTGAACAAGAAAGAATATGACTATTAGATTGGGTTCGAATCCTGTCCCCTGCGATATCGTACTAACACGCTTAGTTACGGATAAAATATAAGCGGTAGTGTCGGAATGGCAGACGAGACAGACTCAAAACCTGTTGGTAGTGATACCGTGTGGGTTCAAGTCCCACTTGCCGCATTTCTCCAGTAATTATAAGATCCCTAAGTCTTGTAATTGCGAAAACAAAATATATTTTTCAAAATGTTAGGGCATTTTGCAAAAGTATATGTGCACATTGAAGTTGGTTTGTGTGCATAGGCTCATTCATCTAGGGGTAGGATACCTGCGGGAAGCAGGAAACGGTGGTTCGAATCCATCATGAACTGATTAGACTAATAAGAATAAGTCGCCAACAAAACAAAAATAAAAATATTTTTTCATTTTTTATGAAGTTTAACGGTTTTTTTTGACATATATAAATGTAAGATAACGGGGTGTAGGTCAGTTGGTAGACCGCTTGATTTGGGATCAAGAGGGCGCACGTTCGAGTCGTGTCACTCCGATTAGGGGCGTCTCGCTATTTATTGTCGTTAGTACTGACAAGATAAATAGTGGATGAGATGGAGATACATAGCAGTAGCAGAAGGGAAGGCTGTTAGCGATACAAGACGTTGTATTGCGAATCGGGATGGGCATCCGCAGAATGTGGGTGCCCATATCCCAGATAATATAATATGGGCTTGACAGGTTTCGACAGGTCACACAGAGAAAAAACAGCATGCAGAGGATGGTGGACACCTCTTTAATCAGACACCAAACAATTAAACGCAGATAATAGCGAACTTTTAGCTGTAGCGTAAGCTACTCCTAATGCTAACCAGTAGCTCCGCAGTATCCGGTTAGTAAAAAATTGCGGATATATATGTAGGGAATGTTGGTCCAAATACTACATATGAAATGATTTGGCTACCCGATGATACAAGGTTTGTTCATTTAGACAGTATCTGGAGACAAAAATGAAATAAGCATGTAGAACAGTTTCAATGTATGGGTTGGATTTGGGTTCAATTCCCAACAGGTCCACTCGGGTCTTGATTGGCTCATTTGCAAAAATTGGTTTTTTGATATTATTTTGAACACGAAATAACCATTTGTCCTGATTTTGCAGCACTCCGAGGACACAAGTAATTTATGATATTTTGTTGACGGGTATCATAAATGAATCAATGGCGGAGATGCCTCCTTTCTAAAGTTTTGTGTCTTTTATAAAATGAAGTCCACTTTATCCGCTAAGGCGGTAGTGGACGTAATGCAAAATATCCTCTAATCTTTAATTAGGGGATGTTTAATGACAAGATTTCTTGCCTGTTAGGGGAGACGCATTACAAATAAAATATATAGTGAAATGGGTGCGAAGCATTAGACAGTCCTTGTGACGGTTAATTTTGCGAAACAGAGATAGGAACAAATACGAACGCGCCTCCTACGGTAACTATATATTATTTGCCGGTATAGCATAGTTGGTAACGCACCTGCCTTGTAATCAGGAGACCGGGGGTGCACAAATATTAACTTTGTTAATATTTGCAAGGCATTCGCTTTGGCAAATACTATGCGAGTCCCTCTACCGGCTTACATCTTGAAAACAGATGTATAAAGTTTTTGACCTAATTCCTAAGCATATAAATAATAATTTGTGTGTTTAGGTGTTCGGTCAAATGAAAAAATATGTCGCGGGGTAGTGTAGTGGCGAACATACTGGGTTCATACCCCAGAGCCGAGGGTTCGAGTCCCTCCTCCGCAATTTCCAAGGCATCAAAGTACAAGATGCTGAGGTCATAAGAATGTCAAATCTTATGGCTATGCTGCTGAAGATGCAGTCGAGTGTTCAAATAGCGAAAGTGACTAGCGAGATAGTGTCGTGGTATCGAAAGAACCACATAAAGCTAAGTAAGCACACATGAGTTTGAGATGTAGATCGGACTGACAACCTTATTATGCGCAAGATATGGATATGTCAGAGACCTGAGAAGGCAACACTCACACAGAAACATCTTAGGGTTGCAACCTCGTGACAGAAATAGCTGTTATAGGCGTGATCTGGGGTTAAAATCCTCGTGCCGGTGCGTCCGGTTTGGCTGGCTAATTACCAGCTTAAAGGCTTGTTGCGGATCACGCATATGCTCTCTTGATGGAATTGGTAGACATGCTTGACTTAGGATCAAGTGCCTTTGGCGTAAGAGTTCGAATCTCTTAGGGAGCATTACATCAATAGTTACAAAAGAGGGGTAATCATGTATTTTACAAATCTTGCATATCATATGGTGTCGAAATATACAAAAGATAATCTGGTAAAGGATTATCTTTTTAGTAATAGTAGGGATAAAAGGTGGTTTTTAACAGAAAATCAGGCAAATGCAGCGGTTAGGGAATATCTTAATAAGGTACCAACAGCCATTTTAAATGCATTTCAAAAAGAAGGTTGGCATATCATTGTAACAAATGAGAATTTAGAACAAAGATATGGATACAACTTTGAAATCTATGGTGTTACCGATAGAGATAAGAAAACAATCTATGTTTATTCACATCAAGACGCATTAAATTATGGTTTAGGTCATGAAATTGGTCACTTTCTTGATGAGTATTTAGGTTTTATTTCTGATACAGAGGAATGGAAAGGACTACACGCAGGTCATAAAAAGTTACCTAAAATACCAGTTTTTTATTTCTCTGAACCAGAAGAAACCGATTATGAGTATTTTGCGGACTGCTTTCTGTTGTATTTGAATGATTCAACACTTTTGTATGATTGCAATAAACACGCCTATGAAATGTTTGAAAAGATTTTTACAAATATCGAGGCTATTGTAGAAATTGTATCGGATATAACAATATACTAACAAATAATAAAAACATCACAAAATAAAAATTGTGGTGTTTTTTATCGCCTATTTACGGTTTTTTTATACATAAAAAAATAGGAGGAAAAAATTATGATGCCATATTGTAATCCAATGTTAGCAAAAAGGAAACGGGAGATGGACACATCAGCTATTTATGTCAATCGTGTATCCCATATTTTTGATGAAAAAAGAAATTCCAACCATGTAGAAAAAGAAGAAGGAGAGAAAAAAGCCATGAAAACCAAAAAACTGAAAGAAATTTTGAATGATATGTGTGATGTAGCGAGAGATGCTACAAGTGATAGGGAAGAAATCTATATTCAGGCGACTGAGGAAATCAGTAAGATGCTGGATGATTATAAAAAGCTGAAAAAGAAAAATAAGAAACTGAAGAAACAGCTCGAAGAAGCAAAAGAAGATTTGGACAGAGAAAGGAATTCTGAATTTGAGTGCATGTAAGGGAGAAAAATAATGGATAATTCTTATGATTTCAATCATGCAATGGCATATTATGCGTTATCAATACAGAGTGAAAACACACCGTAGCTAAAGCTACGGAGTGTCCTGTAATATTATGTGAGATACATAATATTATGAATGGCTAAAAAAGGAGAAAGATAATGGAACAGAAGTTAAGAGCACTAATCAAGGAAGCAATGATCAAGAAAAAGGAAACCGGGAAGACTAATAAGTACCAGACCTATAAGAACATTTTGGAAACAGCACAAAAGCTGGCAAAGGCGTCCCTGGCAACGGTAAATGATAGCTACATCTATGATGCGGCAAAAAAGGAAATGAAGCAACTCGCAGATTTGCAGGCATTTTGTAAGCCCGGTACCAGTAGATATGATGATATTGCAGAGTGTATGGAAATTGCACAGAGTATCTTACCTAAAATGGCAACACCAGAAGAGATCCTTTCTTTCCTGCGCGGGGAGAACTTGGAAAAGAATATGGGTGTTTGTATGAAAGCGGTAAAGGCAAAGTTTGGAGATGCTCTGGATGGTAAGGTTGCATCTATGGTGGTAAAACAGTATATTTCATAAATAATGCGGGAGTGATTTTTACGTCATTTTTAAATTATAGGAGGTAAAATGAAAGTATTATTAAAAAATGAAAGCGCTTTGTTTGCAGTAGAAGTTGTTGAAGCATCAGCAAAGGATGAAGACTTTTTTGATTATTCTTTACCGGAAAACACAAATATTCTTTCTCTTATTTCCGCACAAATGGATAGGGAAAGTGAAGAAGATCATATTAATTTTGAAATTTTTTGTAAATCAAAAGAGCAGGCAGAAAGTATAGTCCGTGAATTATATTTGACCGGAATGGCTGATTTAACAATCTATGAAAAATATACATTTGTAAACATTGCTGATGAGATTACAGATGAGGAATGGGAACGAATTAATGAAATCCATAAAGAATTCACTTCCGAAAAGAAAACTGCTCATTTTATGGATAAACAAAATGAGGAATTAAAGCCAGACTGGGAAAGAGAAAACCGTGAAAAATATGCATGGGAAGAATAAAAATAACTGATATTTAAAAGACCCTTTTTGGGGTCTTTTATATATTTTTTAGACATATATAAATAGGATATGATATGATATACAAAGAGGTGATTTTTATGGAGCAGGATATGATGGAAGCATTAATAATGCAAAAAGAAAAGTGTAAAGAGAAAAAAAGAGAAACCTTTTTTCATTATGCAGAAAAACAGATTCGTATAGATAAAGAAAATTTCATATCTCAGGAAAAGGAAATATAAAAATGAATTATACACTTAAACATAAAAATAGAAATATCGCAATATTCAGTATACAAACAAAAAGTGTAGATCAATGTATTATAAACAAACATACCATTTCTGAACTACCTTTGCCATTAAAACGACTGGTAAAGGAAGGCTACAAAGAAGAATTCGTGGATTTTGAAACGGATGATTATTTTTGTCTGAATGAAGATGGATGCTTTTTATTTGATAATTGGATTGCTGATAGACAAATTCCAATAAATCGTTTCAATTATCAGCATTATATTGCTGGTGATAAAACAGCACGACAATGGCTATTTGAAAATAATGGCTATTCTTTTGATGATGCCTATTGGTTTGAATCAGAAGAAGAACAATTAACCTGGAATGATATAAGACAAAGAATAGAAAACTTGGATGTTTATATAGCTGTTCAAGATGAACATCATAGATATAAAGGACAAAATAATACGTTAGGTGGACAGTTAGAAAAATTTTGGTATCGGTTAAATGATAAAATTATGTTGTGCAAGAAACATCCGGTAAACTATGATGTTCTGGCTGCCAGGGAAGTAATAGCATCTCTTATTTACCAAAAACAAGGTTATCCAAATTATTGTTCATACACATTTACTTATCGTAAGAATGGGGATATTGCTGGTGTTACCTGTGAATGCTTTACAAAGGAAAATATAGAGGCGGTATCTGCATATGACTTACTAGAAGAGTGGAATATGACGCAGCATCCGGATGTATGGGAAAAGATAATTGAGCTATCATCAAACTATGGAGTGGATCCAGAAATAGTAAGAAAACAAATGGATTTACAATGTTTGGTGGATTATATCATCACAAATAGAGACAGACACGAAAATAATATCGTCTTTTTACGAGATATAGAAACTATGCGTATTTTTGACATTGCCCCGATTTTTGATAGTGGCAGCTCCGAACAGCTAGAAGGTGTTTTACCGGAAGGAGTATTAGATACAAAAGTAAATGGATTATACGCAACAGAATTAGAGTGTTTGCGGCATGTTCAAAATTTCTCGGTGTTAGATGTTTCAAAATTGCCATCTATAACAGAAATACAGGCTATTTTAAACAAATGTAAGGCTATCACTCCGCAAAGAAAAGCAACACTTATCCAGTTATATGAGAAAAAGATCGCTTTTATAAAAGAGTTACAAGCAGAGTACGTAAAAGGTACCAATATGCTGGAATTTATAAATCAAAAAATATGTGAAAAAAAGCAGGAAATTACGGAATTTTTTGACATAATAACATAAAGCATAAGAAAAGGAGAACATAAAATGGATATTGCAGGATTATCAATGAATATGGCACAGAATGATATTAACAGCGCAGTCGGTGTCAAAATGTTAGACAAAACAATGGAAACAACAGAAAGCTTAGCAGTAGGTCAGGTAAAAATGATTACCGAAGCTTCTGTAAATGGTGTTGGCGCCAACTTCGATATGAGAGTGTAAAAAGATATCCGGGTAAAAACCCCGGATATTTTTATGTTTTCCTTTCTGATTTTCAAAATATCCAATTATTTTTGACATAATATAATATAAAAATCTATGAGGAGGATTTATAGATGAAAAAGAAACTATTTGCTTTATTATTATGTACGATAATTGGCCTTTCCGGATGTGGAAGAGATGTATCTTCACGAAAAACGGAAATTGCAGAGACAGAAACAGAAACAGAGTCCATACCGACACAGACAATCAGTGTAAAAATCTGGAATAAGGATTCTTTTGATACCCTTTATGAATATGTTGGTTCTGATATGGTTAATGATGTTTACCAGCTCATTATGACGAACAAAGATGGATCTGTGACTTATAATACAACAGAAGAAATCTATGACCAGGTAAAAAATATATCCAGTCAGTTTCCAAATCTCTACCGATTTGACATCACAGCAAAGCCTTTAAGCGATGAAGCAATAAAAACATATAAAGAGACTTTGCTAAATAATTTAGTTTCCAGTTATTTAATGGCTGATATGATGTCTAATAATGGATTTGAAGATCAGGAAGCCTATCTTGTAAAGTTGTGTGAAAAGCTTGGTCTTTCCGAAGAAGATATAAACCATTTTATGAATGATACTTTATCCGATGACGAAGAAGATGATTTGAATTGGAAAGTGATAGATAAGCTTGGTCCGGAATATTATGAAGATTCCGCATCAGATTGGGTCAAAGAACTTTTATCTAAGAAAACACTGGAAGAAAAGAAAGCTTATTTTGAAGAATTGGATATCTCAAAACTTATGACAAATGAAACTGCGCCCCCACAGGAAATAGAAAAGGTAGAAGTCTATGATAAAGATGGAAATCTCATTGGTACCCTGCCAGGGGAAGACATTCAAAAAATGTTAGATGATAATACTGCAGAGTATGAAAATGCAATTCCGATATCTCAATCTGAATATGCGGAACCTTTAAATGTGAGTACATTGGAATTAGATCAGATGTATCGTTATGAACTAAAAGCGGAAACAAATGAAAATGAAGAAAATTCTGCATATCATTATGCATGTCACTTTATAAATGACCGTAAAGATAGCTATATCTTTAAAGTGAATTCCAAAGATCCTGATGAGTTAAGTTTTTCTTATTCACAGGAAAATAAACCGGTATATTCGGTAAGTCTCGAAAATCATAAAACACTATTAAGAGGAGATACATATGGTTCTACGGATACCCCACAATATTTTTATATCAAATTGGAAAGTTTTCCAAATGATAAAGCATTGCTAGACCGTACAGATAAAGAAATTGTTGTATATGCTTCTAGGCTACCCAAAGATGGAGATGTGTTTGACTACGGATATCTTTATAACGACACTTCCACAAATTTACAAGTTTATGCGGATGATGAATTTGTAAACGTTCCCATTAATTGTGGATTGAACCTGTTTGGCGTGCGACAATTATCCTTTAATACAGAAAATACAGCAGAAGAGGAAAGTAGTGGATTTTCTATTTTCAATTTCTTAAAAAAAGAGGAGTAAATCCTCTTTTTTTCTGTTAAAATAAGAGTATATTTACGGTTTTTTTTGACATATATAAATAGAAAAATAAGTGAGGGATAAACAATGACCAACTTACAGAAAAATGAAATAGACAATATTGTGAAAGCAATTCAGTCCAACGATGCTGCACATGTAGTGTCATCTATTGAAATTGCAAAATATTGTGCAGACACAAAAATGGTAGACCTTTATATTAAAATCGATGGAAAAAGTACAGACGAAATTGAAAATTATGTATCAGAATACAATTTTTTACATAAAAAAGACGAAAACGCAGTATATTTAATCATCGATTTTGTTGGTCCGGATGAAGCAAATGGCACTCCCATTTGGCAAAGAGGATGTGAAAATAAATAATAAGTGAGGCTTAAAACATGCAAATTACGAATTATTTTACGGATAAAGAAAAAGAAGGTATTGAACTGATTCAAAATACCTTCTTGGATAAAATTGACAAAATATATGTTGTTTCAAAAAAAAGAAATGTAGGCGGCGGATTCGATTCCTATATAAGTATCCGCTATCATATCGCTTTTAAAAATGATGTGGCACTTACAAGAGAAGACTATCATAAAATCGATAGTTTATTTCCTGTAAATGAAAATAATGGATTTTTAATTTCTGCTTATGAATACAATCCATATGATATTTCCTCAAAAGAGGAGGTAAAAGTATGGCTTCCTTAGAACTATGTTCTCAATATGATTATGCTAAAAAAGCATTAGCATTATATAGAAAAAATGAAAAAAGTCAAAACCCATTTCTTTTGTCTTTAGGCGTAAATGCAATTGAAATGCTATTAAAATCAATCATTGAACAGGAAAGTGGAATTGTCCCAGAAGAATTTGACACTCATTATTTACTTGAAATTTGTACAGAAATAAATAAAATGAGAATTCCACATTTTCAAATTAATTATAAATTCCAACAAATGTGCAAAGAAATTCAAAGATATTATAATGGAGCAAGGTATTATAATCCTAATAATCGTAGATCCAATATTTTTGATGACTTTGATTATAAAATTGTAAAGGAAACTGTGGATGCGACAGAAGAACTTTTAAAAGAATATGAACAAATTCATATAAAAAACGTAGAAGACTTAACGAAAGATTTATAATCCTAAAAGACACCATAAAAAGGTGTCTTTTTTATATCAATTCAGCGGTTTTTTTCTACATATATAAATGAAGAAATTAATATCAGGAGAATTTATAAATGAAAGCTGCAAGTACTCAAGAGTTAATTGAAAAATTACAAGCATATGAAAAAGAAAACGGCATTGTAAAGGAGAAAAATATGGCACAGAAAGCAAAATGTTCTGTATGTAACAAGGAAATTACGGAAAATAATTATGGTGTACAGTGTGCAGATGGAACTTATCTTTGTAAAACATGCTTCCAGTCTTACGTTTCTGCACTTCAGAAGGCATTTGAAGATGATGCTGCCGAAGAAGAGACGATTCCTATTATGACTCCAAGCCAGATGAAAGCAGAACTGGACCGTCATGTAATTGGCCAGGAAGAAGCAAAAAAGGTACTTTCTGTTGGTATTTATAATCATTATAAAAGGATTATCAGTGGTAGAACAGATATTCAGAAAAGCAATATCATGATGGTAGGACCTACCGGTGTTGGAAAGACAGAACTCGCAAGAACTGTGGCAAATATTTTGCAGGTGCCATTTGCTATCACCGATGCGACTACGGTAACAGAAGCTGGATATGTAGGTGATGATGTAGAAAATATCTTGTTAAAGCTGATTCAGGCTACAGATTATGATGTAGAACGTGCTCAGTATGGTATTATCTATATTGATGAAATTGATAAAATCGCAAGAAAAGGAGAGAGTACTTCTATTACCAGAGATGTATCCGGAGAAGGAGTGCAGCAGGCATTATTAAAGATTGTAGAGGGATCTGTTGTAAATGTACCTCCAAAAGGTGGTAGAAAACATCCACAGGTAGAGAATATCCCATTTGATACTTCGAATGTATTATTTATCTGTGGTGGAGCCTTTGAAAACCTTACCATGAAAGAAGAAACACATAAAAAGACATTGGGTTTTGCGACAGAGATTTCCGCAGCTCCCCAGGCAGCAAAGGAACATCAGGCAATCGATGCAAAGACTTTGGTAAAACAGGGTATGATTCCGGAACTTATTGGTAGATTCCCAATTTTAGTGGAATTACAGGAACTTACTGAAAATGATTTAAAACGTATTTTGGTGGAGCCTGAAAATAGTATTATTAAACAGTATACCGATTTGATTGAGTTGGATGGTGTAAAACTTAATTTTACAGAAGAGGCTATTTCTTTCGTTGCCAAGGAAGCCTTTGAAAATAAAACCGGAGCGAGAGGATTGAAGACAATTTTGGAAAAAACCATGATGGATTTAATGTTTACGCTACCGGATGAAGAAAACATCACAGAAGTGGATGTAATCATCAAAAATGGTCAGATTGATTTCACTTATATAAGAAAGGAGATTGCGTAATGATGTCAGTATATAATATGATGAATGATACAGAAACTAATAAGCCTACTTTGACACTGGATCCGATGACACACTTATTTTCTACAGAGATTCTTACTGATAAAACACCGGCACAATTGGTGAAAAGTGAATCTGTTCCGGAGATGGAATTGACACCGGAAGAACAGAAGATGGTAAATGATTTTGCCGAAAAAATTGATCTAACAAATACGCAGATGGTATTGCAGTATGGAGCAGGTAGTCAGAAAAAGATTGCAGATTTCTCCGAAAATGCATTAAGTACCATTAAAACAAAGGATTTGGATGAAATCGGAGAATTACTTACTGGGGTGGTAGGAGAACTTCGTGATTTTGAAAAAGAGGATAGAGGATTTTTCCGTATTTTTCTCAAACCTGCAGATCGTTTGAAGGATTTGAAGGCAAAGTATGATAAGGCAGAAGTAAATATTGGCAAGATTACCGGAGTCATGGAATCTCATCAGATTACATTAATGAAGGATGTAAATATGCTGGATAAAATGTATGAGCTAAATTTAAGCTATTTTAAGGAATTATCCATGTATATTATGGCTGGAAAACAGAAGTTAAATCATGCGAGAAGTGTGGAATTGCCCGCATTATTAGAAAAAGCAGAATGTACAAAATTGCCCGAAGATACGCAGGCAGCAAAGGATTTTGCAGCTATGTGTGATCGTTTTGAAAAGAAAATTTACGATCTGGAACTGACCAGAGCTATTTCTTTGCAGATGGCACCGCAGATTCGTTTAATTCAGTCCAATGATATTGTGATGTCTGAAAAGATTCAGTCTACGTTGGTGAATACAATCCCCTTGTGGAAGAGCCAGATGGTCATTGCTATCGGATTGGATCATGCTACAGATGCGGCTAAAGCACAGAGAACAGTATCTGATATGACAAATGAACTGTTGAAGAAAAATGCAGAGGCTTTAAAAATTGCTTCCGTAGAGACTGCAAAAGAAGCAGAAAGAGGAATTGTAGATATCGAGACATTGAAGACCACAAATCAGACACTGATGACTACCTTAACTGATGTTATGCAGATTCAGGAAGATGGTAGAGCAAAGAGACGTGCTGCCGAAGCTGATCTACAGCGGATTGAGAATGAAATGCGTCAGAAGCTTCTGGAAATTAGTAATAATTCCAGAAGTGAAATTGAAACCGATGATTTAGATCGCTAAATAGATTACCCCCGATGTCTTCCTTTTTTACCGAATAAGATTATTTCCATCAAACCTATTTCAGAACGTGATTATTTATTACAATGTATTGAAAAATGGAAATAGAGAGATAGGTATAAAACCTATCTCTTTTTATGCTTGAAAATATTTGGAATCTATAAACCATGCATGTTCATGAATATTATATTGTAGTTTTATCTGTCTTTTCCTATCATTATCAATTACATTGCATAAATAACAAATCCAGATATCCCCGAAAATAGCATCCTGTATAACATAATCTTCGATTTTTATTTTGGTATAATTGATAGTCATGTATAGCGGTTTTATATTTCCAGTAGACGAAAAAACAGCTATCACGGGGACACAACGTATGTGTTTTGACTCAAAAATATCTGACATAATATCACCTCTAAAATATAATAACAAACATATGTTTGCAGTGTCAAGACTGTGTTCTTTATCTGCAATGGAAAATGTTGTAAAAAACGAGATTAAAATACATCAAGTAATGTAACGAAAAATAGGCATTTACAGGCGGATTTAGATTAAAAAAAGAGGTTCATTTTTTTCCGCCTGTATGTAAAGGTATATTATAGTCATGCTATTGGGGATTACCTAATGTTTTACCAACTTCCGTAGGTAAACAAAATGAGTTTATATTTTGTTTTATGCAGCGGTAGCAAACTATAACCAGAAACTCTCTGTCTTTTTCTTTTAGATAAAATGATTCGATATTACTTTCCCCAATAGCACCATAAGAGGATATATTTAACGACTGTGGCAGCAGTCGGGTAGAATATTGTAATCCCCAATCGTATGACCATAAGCGCAAAAAAATAAATTTTAAAATTACTCAGAATTACGGTTTTTTTAGACATATATAAATAAGAGAAAATAGGTTTGAGCGGAAAGGAATATATATTATGGATTCACGAGATTTGTATGACGATAGAAAAGAATACTCTTTGGAAACAGGATGTGCTATTGCAGCACCGGAGAATGAAATAAGTGAAATAATAGAAAAGATTAACGAAGCATATCCTATGGTGCAAATTAATGATAAAGATTCTTGGTGTACCATCAAAGTATCTGCAGATAAACTCGATGACGCATTTTATGAGGTAAATAGAATCATCGAGAGTATAAATGAGACATATCCCGAAATATATATTGATTCGATAAATCCTTGGGATAATTAGGAGCCTGGTATGACAGAAAAACAAATTAAAGAATGGTGTTTGCATCATTATTGCAACAGTTGTCCGTTTAATCAAAATGGAAAATGTATCATTTCAGAAAAGGATTAAAGTGAAAAATGGAAAAACAAATTATCGAAAAGAGCAATCCCATTTATATTCTTGCTCGCAGTGATGAGAATAATAAAATTGCTTATTTTTATGGTGCAATGTTATATGGACGGGACAAAGAGGATGTATTAAGAATCTCCAAAGTAAAATGGTCCGAAAAATTACATCCTACTTATGCAACAAATTTGAATCGTGTAAAAGACTATATGACTGGAATGGAAAAATATCATGAGACAGAAGAGGGGTATTCTTATTTCATCGTAAAAATACAACCCTGTCTTATATTAGAAAAAATGGAGGACGAAAATGTTTGACTGTAAAGGAAACGAATTGCATGTTGGAGATCATGTAGTGTACGTGCGTGGGAAAAACGCTTCTGCAGAGTTAGCGACAGGACATGTTACAAAAATCTATGAAAATAATAAAGAGTGTAGTGTAGACGGATATGCACACGTATATGATTTCAGAGTAATGAAATTAATTCAAGAGGAGTAAAAAAGTGAAGAATTATTTAGCTGGATATTATTATGATCCACATGAAGATAAAGAACATAAATATTATACAGATGACTATAAAAATTTTTATGACGAAAATGATAAATTACTCAAAAATGATATTTTGAATCAATGGTCTATCTGGATTAATAGTCCTTGGTCACTAACTTGCGAGCAGTATGAAATAAAGTATAATTGTAAAAATTATTCGGATATTCCGGAAGGTGAACCTGAATGGGTATGTTCCTATTATGTTATTGGATATGATGGAATCACAACAATGATCAGACAATATGGAAATACTCCAGAAGAATCATTAGAAAAGACAAAAGCATTTTTTCAATATTTACAGAAAAGCTACAATATAGAAGAGGAAAAAGTATAAGTAACGGAAGTGATAACAGAAAATGAACTATTTTACTTCGGACTTGCATTTCGGATCAGATGAAATATTAGTCCGAGAGAATAGACCATTTAAGAATATATCTGCATTTCAAGAATATTGTTTTATTTTGTGGAGTCAACAACTCACAGAAAAAGATACTTTGTGGATTATTGGCGACTTCATTAATTACAACCGAAAACAACCATTATCTAAAAAAGAAATTGATGATGTGTTCGGATCAATAAAACAAATTAAAGCCAAAGTCATTCTAATTCTTGGAAATAATGAACTGAGAATCATACAAGATTTTTTCGATAATGATTTTCAGTCGTTTAGGGACTATCTGATACATCTTGGATTTTATGATGTGAAAAAGGATGCATATTTGTCGTTTGAAAATGAGAGTTTCTATTTAAACCACTTTCCATCTGCACATATCGAAGACTATGTAAATTTGTTTGGACATACCCATAGAGCCACTGGATTATGGAAACCTTATGGTCTTAATGTAGGGTGTGATCTAAACTACTTTCGAGCATACTCTGAAAACGATATTCTATCATTATTATCCACAAAAAGAAAATGGTGGGATAACGATATAGATAATTTATGCATGTAAATAGACGCTTCTTTTGCTGCCAGGAGGGTTGCATGAACAAAAATATAGTGGATGAATTCAGCATATTATTGAATGATAAACAGATTTCAGATATCCGCATCGTAAGTCATGATTGTATCTATGTAAAACGTGACGGAGAAAAGGAAAATATTTCAGCTTTTTTTGATTCTAAAGAGGAATATTTGCAATTTATAAAAGACATTGCAAAACAAAATCATGTAGTAATAAATGAGTCCAATATCATTCGGAAATTCACAGATACTGAAAGTTTTTCGAATTTCGCATTGCAATATGTGTTAGGGATGCCACTTATTAATACAAAAAATGAACCGTATTTATTTATCCGGAAATTGCCGAAAGAAAGTAATAGTTGCATCTCATAATGGGATGTATGGATTGAAATAGGTAGGAGAATAGGGAATGTATAAGCAGATTATTATCGTAAGAAGAGATTTAGATTTATCTCCGGGAAAACTGTCAGGACAGGTATCTCATGCATCTATAGCATTTCTAACAAATATGCTAAAAGAACATGTTTTACCTGTTGCGGGGGAATATAAGGTAGAATCCTTTACGATGGAAAAAGGATTATACGAAAATTGGATTAACGATATTTTCACTAAGGTAGTACTGAAAGCGAAGAATAAAAATCAACTCATGAAAGCGGCAAAAATGGCAGAAGACCTTGGAATGGAAGAGGGAAAGGATTTTTTTCTTATAAAAGATTGCTGCCTGACAGAACTTACTCCGGAAGAAATTGATGAAAATGGAGTGGGAAGAACATTAACCTGTATTGGCTTTCGACCGATGGAAGAAACCGTAATCGATCAGATTGGAAGAAAGTATCAGCTTTATAACTAAATGAGTTTGGAAATAGGATATGCAGATAATATATCAAAGATATCTATAAAGAAGCTACTGTGAGATGGTATAATTCAAAAAGTCAAAATAAACTTATCAGTTTATACGATATGGAAGAAGAAAGATAAAAAAGGAACGAAAAGTTCCTTTTTTTGTGCCTTTTTACGGTTTTTTTATACATATATAAATAGGCTAGATGGAGGATGATAAATATTAAAATATACGATACATATAATTTAAACTAACAATTTAGCGGAGGATTAATGACATGTCTAAGAAAATAACAGTAATTTGTGACGATGATGTAGATGTAATTAGCATTACGACAAGAAGTAAGAAAATAGAGGGAGATAGTTGGGTTATCGGTATTTTTGATGTTACTGATAATACAGAAGTATGTATGCCAAATATAGAACCTAATAATAAACTAAACTAATGATTTAAGGAGAAACAGAATATATGGTCAGAAGTGTAGATATATTCTTCACAAGCGGAGAAAGCTTTATTAATTATTGCTCAGATAATGACTTTAATTATACAATTTATATTGGACAAAAGTGTAAAGTTTTGAGAAATGGAAAGTGTTTTATAGGTACGCTGTATGATGTAGACTCAAACAAAAATACATTCTCGATAAAGCAAAATAATGGAGAAATAATAGAAATAAATTGTGCTGATGTAGAAGAAATTTTCAGCGAAGAGGAAATTGGAACGATAAATTAGAAATAACGGAGGTAAAAAATATGAGAATTGATGATTTAAATTTATCAGTTAGAACATATAACACATTATTAAGAACAGGAATTAATACTGTTGAGAAAATCAGAGAAATGACAGATGAAGATTTGAAAAGTGTAAAAAATCTGTCTGAAAAATGCTATAAGGAAATTAAACAGGCTGTATACTGTACAGATTGCAAGAGAAGTATTTACGGAGAGTATAAGAATTGTGATGTTAATATTGAAAACCACGGGAAATATGTTCTTGCAGGAGATAAATGTGGATGTAAGGTGGTCTAACTTAGGATTTAGCAAAGGAGCGGAATATGGAAAAAATAAAAGTAAGCGAAATCGAGATAATTGTCACTGGAAAAAAAGAAAAACCTTATTTTGAAATAAAATACAGAGAGGTAGGAAAGCGACATTACAATATTGGTTTCAGTTCATACAACCTGGATTATGTCTTCGACTGGAAAGAAAAGTGTTTCGAGGTGATTAAGCCCAAAAGGAATATATTTAGAAAAATATTAGGGATTTAGCGGAGGTAGAAGAATGATATTATTGCAAGACGGTGTAGAAGTGTTTTGCCCGATTGGATATTGTAAAGCAGATGATGAAAAAAGAAATCCAAATGATATAGAACAATGCCCGATTGGGTGTGAAACGTGCGACGGAGACTGTTTTTATTATGATGAGGATTTAAACTAAACTGAAATATTAGGATTTAGTGGAGGGATATTAGGATGATACATGCAATTTGTGATTTTTGTGGAAAAGACTGTGATAGAACGGCAACGCTGTTGTCCATGACACCTTTTCAAAATTTTGCCAGATATCATACGGACAATGAACCATATGGGCGTAGAGAAAAAACAAGAAGCTTTGTTATTTGCTATGACTGTTGTAATAAACATAATCTTCCAAATCCATATGAAACTTATTCTGGCATTACTAAGCAGGAAGGGCGTTATGAAAAGTGTCTTGATAATTATACAGATGTAGATCTTTTGGATGATAAGAAATATGATAAGTAAACTAAAATATTAAGATTTATGGAGGCATTTGTATGAGAAAAATACATGAATGTGCAGAAGATATAAAAAATATTTTAAATGATGCAGAACGAACCGAAGAGGTTGACGGAGATATGTTATGTAGTATTAATGAGTTGGTGGATGAAATTTTATCAATATATTGTTTAGAAAAACAACAAAGAAAAATGGCTATAGCTGAAGAAAATGAGATTCTTTCAGAAGAGGCTAAAAAAGCAGGATGGAAGTCTGGTGTTATGAACATCTAAACTGAAATTTAACGAGAGGGACAACATGGAAGCTTTTAAAAATATTTTATTCAATGTCTTAATTGTTGTTGGACTTATCGCAATTATCCTTACCGCTATCTGGTGGTTGTTGGAATTGCTCAATAAGATATTTAATTTTTCAAAATATATAATCATGTATCACCAGTATAAAAAGAAAGAGGATTTATACGATCTGCGCAATAAGGTTATCGTAGCAAAGGACGGAGAAATATCCTATTCCTGCGTGGGGGACATTGACGAACAAATTGTAATTCTAAACAAAGGTATAGAATATGCAATGAAAATGAAAGATATGAGAGAAAGATTTTCTAAAAATTTTTAACACATTCACGAAGAGGGAGAAATATACAGATGAAAATTATTGAAACGGGAACGACATATAAAATTTATGGTGAAGATTTAATTGTACTTGAAAATCTTCCTGCACAGACCTATAAGGTAGGTTTCTCTAAATTTACCGGATTTTTTTTGGAAAAACAGGCGAATTTGGAAATTAAAGAAGAGAAAATCTATGGTGTACATGAATCCAAAGTAAAAAAGGTTGTAAATAGATTCAAGAATACAAATAAGAATCTTGGTGTTATTTTAAGTGGAGATAAGGGAATTGGAAAATCTTTATTTGCTAGATTGCTTTCCAATACAGCAATCGAAAATGGAATGCCTGTAATTTTGGTAAATGAATATATTCCTGGAATTAGTGACTTCATTAACAGTATTGAAAATGAAGTGCTGGTACTATTTGACGAATTTGATAAGACCTTTACTGCAGGAGATGGAGAAGATCCGCAGGCGCAAATGCTTTCTTTGTTTGATGGAACCAGTCATGGAAAGAAATTATTTGTAATTACCTGTAATAGGTATCGGTCTTTAAATGAGTATCTGATCAATAGACCTGGCAGATTCCATTATCATTTTAGATTTAACTATCCGACTGTAGAAGAAGTAAAAGAGTATTTACAGGATAAGTTAGCACCGGAATATTATTCTGAGATTCATAAGGTTGCAGCCTTTTCCAAAAAGATCAAACTCAATTATGATTGTCTTTCTGCAATTGCTTTGGAATTAAATGATGGAGAATCTTTTGAGGATGCAATTATAGATTTGAATATTGTAAATACCGGAGAAAGAGATACCACTTATTCTGTAACCGTTTATACACAAGAAGGATTTATCTTCCGTAATGAATCCGTTAATCTTAATCTGTTTGGAACAAATAGAAATAAGTTTTGGGTAGATGATGATGCGGAAAATAGTATAAATATTGCATTTTACGGAAAAGATGCAATTTATGAAAAGAAAACAAATAATTTTATTGTCTCCAGAGATATGATCAAAACAGAGTTTGATGAAGATTACATTGATAAGAAACTCATAGATTCGTATAAAAATATGCATATTACCTATGCAGAGATTACATTAAATTACGAACCGAATATTCATTATGTAGTATAAATTAAATTTGGGAATAGGGTATGTATTATAGCAGTGCAAGTGGGAAGCATACCGAATCATAAGATTGATGTATTTGATGGGGTATCCCAAGTGGACTGTCAAAACAAGGGTTGCTTATGATATTGGGAGAGAAAATAATGCATTTTTGGAAAAAGGACATTGCCCGTGCAGGGGAAGATCAGGAATCCTTTGATGGATCCATTTATTTACCGAAGCAAAAAGAAATCACAGAAGAAATTTTATCGTTTCAAGAGAAGCTGCCTATTGTCATAAAAGGGTGTGCGCTGGGAGATTATGCCGGACAGCCATATGAATTTTCACTATTATCTGATTGCAGAGATATGCCACGAAGCATGATATATAAAAAATCATTGGATTGTACAGATGATACCATACTTACCTGTGCTACGGCAAAAGTATTATTATCCGGGAAATACGATTACGAAGAAGCTTATCGGAAGTATGCTAAAAAGTATAATCATCCATTAGGTGGATACGGTGCAAGATTTTTAACATGGGTATATAGTGGAATTGATCCGAATAGTTGTGGTAATGGCAGTGCTATGAGAGTTGGACCCTGTGGATGTCTTTCTAACGTTGAGGATGTCATTAACGAAGCTTATAAGAGTGCTGTTTGTACGCATAGTCATCCAGAAGGAATCAAAGGAGCTATCGTTATTGCAGTTTGTATCTGGATGGCATTTCATGATTATACAAAGAAAGAAATAGGAGAATATGTCGATAAATTCTATCCAAATAGTCCTTATGCACCAAAAGTATCATGGAAGAAAATGATGTCTTATGAAAAGATAAAAGGAAATCCTGCAGTTTGTCAGACAACAGTACCTATGGCAGTAAGTTGCTTTGTAAACAGCAATACATTCGAAGATTGTATTTGGAAAGCAGTGCAATTTGGATGGGACACTGATACACAAGCTGCAATCGCAGGTAGTATTGCCGGAACTTATTATATAATGCATTGCTTATTTTCCGATGATAGCAATAATGCTTGGAAAACCTTAAAAGAGAACAAATATATCAAAGAAATTATAACGTAGTATATATCGTACTACGTTATTATTATTTTACAAAAAGATATACATATAAAATTGGACTCTAAAAATAAAAAAGGTGTAATAAGTAACAAATACACTTAGGAATTCCAACCCTTTCTTTTTTGCGGGAATTTCTATACGTAATTTACTGTCTTTTTTCTGTCATCCTATACAATTACGATTTATATTTTGCGCAAATTTTAGTGATTTTGTAATTGTCAATATTTTTTTAAAATTTCCCATCTCTTTTTTAAAATTTACGGTTTTTTTTGACATATAAAAATATAAAATGAAAACCGCACTATCCGCTATCTACGTTCCACTTCGATCGTTGCAAATCTAATATCACCCGGATGTTATGCAACTTTAAATCAGTGGGTTAAGCGGTTGTAATGTGAATTTTATTTTCATAAAGATGAAAATAAAAAATCTGCGAATCTTTAGATTCGGAGATGGTTAAGCAACAAAAACTATAACAACAAGGATGGGCAAAATTATGGAAGATTATAAGGATAATACAGAACTCGATTTAGATATCGATGAGTCTATATATAATATGGAAGACGATGAATTCGAAAAACTCGCGAATGACAGAGATATTTCGGATTCTATGAAAGAGTATTTAAGATCGATTGGTGGATTTAAGAAGTATACACTGGAAGAGGAGTTGGAATTAGGTAAACGAATTTCAGAAGGAGATCAGGAGGCGAAAAAAGCACTGATCGATGCAAATTTGAAATTAGTGGTTAGTATTGCGAAAAAATTTAATGGTATTTCTGATTTTGATATGCTCGATTTAATTCAGGAGGGAAATCTTGGATTATTAAAAGCGGTGGAAAAATTCGATTACCGTAGGGGATATAAGTTTTCTACTTATGCTACCTGGTGGATTAAACAATCTATTTCCAGAGCACTTTCCGATAAGGGTAACTTTATTCGAATTCCGGTACATATGATGGAAAAGGTATATGCTGTAAAAAAAGCAAAAGAAAAGTATACAAATGAATATCATGAGCAACCTACAATCGCAGAATTAGCAAAATTAACAAAGCTGACAAAAGAAGAAGTAAAACAGGCGCTTAATTTTACTTATACAAAAGTATCCTTAGATGCACCGGTGTCTAAAGAAAGTGAAGATTCTGATGATACCGCATTAGGTGATTTTATGGGAAATCCTGCACCAACTCCGGAAGATATGTATATGGATACAGAACTTCGAGAATTGGCAATCAAAGCGTTAGATACTTTACCGCAACGGGATAAAGAGATTATGTATGCCAGATTCGGATTTGAAACAGGAACTCCGATGACTCTGGAAGCGATTGCAGTAAGATATGGTGTTAGCAGAGAACGTATCAGACAGATTGAATCAAAATCTATCAGACGGTTAAGAAACTGGAAAGTAAAACAAATCTTTGATAGTTATTATAATCCCGATAAAATTCCACGAACTACCACACATACAGGAAAGGATTATAATAACAGATATGCAGGAAGGACGAGTTATTATGGATAAAATCTCACCTCGAATGATGCGTGCATTACAAAAAACCGGGGAGCACATCTCAGGATATATTGATCGAAAAGATATGATAGCTTTTCAGAATGCACAATCAGATAGCTATATTAAGCAAGAAAAAAGTATTTCTGTGACACCGGTATATTACATCCGATTAGACGATGGCAGATATATTGGAATCATTTCGAAATGTCCCATCATTGCTGCAGGATTGAGTGTTCTTTTCCTGCTAGGGATGGTCTTTTCTTTCACCTAATATATAGGAGGGTAAAAATGAATAAATATTTAGACATTCAGACACCAGACGAATATTTTCAAGGGAAATATATAGAAACATCAATGGGAAAAGATTTCGCATATGTACGAGAAACTTTTTATGATTTTGTGAAAAATATGGAAGTGAAATATTTTATACCAATACCTTGGAATCTTAATAAATGTTTTAATGGATTCCGAGATTTTGTTGATCATGCCAGTTGCATATTAACAGCAGATAATAAATATTACCTGATATTGCAACCTTATAGTCATGTGCATCCAAGACTTTTTTATGAAAAATATTATTTAAAAGATCAAATGGCATATTATCCACATGGATTTCAGAATACAAATACATATATGATTATTTTTACAAAAGATTTTATGGAATTCATGAATGATATGTATAAAGAATACAAAACAACGACTGACACAGAATATCTATATCATTTACATGAATATTGTGAAAATGTATTGCCGGATTCTGTTAGAAATTTAGCGGTTGAATTTTAATAAGGAGGGTAAACATGGGCAAAAGGATTATTTCCGTGGGTTTGGTATGTTTGATGTTAGCGTTTGCTGTGTGGGGTGGCAATCAGGGAACACAGGCAAAATCTGGAAGACAGATAACATTAACAAAATATGATGTAAATATGTAAATAATATCAGTCGGAGGCAGAGCGAGATAGGTATCCCCACTGATAAAAATAAGGTTTGTCAGGCTCTGTGAAAATATCTACTGTGAATTGAAATTATAAAAAATGGCATAATTTTAAAATTTTTTCAAAAAAATAAAAGTTTTTTTCAATTTTGACCATTTTTACGGATTTTTTTTACATATATAGATGTAAGCAAGTGGTGATTAAAAATTAAAGTTAGGAGTTGTACTCCACTCGGAGTACATGAATTGAAATATTATGCAGAACATTATGATGAGTAGAAGTTCACAGCGAGATATGGAAATCAGACATTTTGAACATGAATGTTTCTGGTTTAGTTGTGATGATGAAAAACTGCATAGCGAGATAAAACCTTAATCTAAGATAGCGTGAAAGCTCCTTTCTTTTTATAAATATTAACGTGTGTTGATTTGTAGTGACAGAAGGAAAATGAGACTATCAGGATTTTGGTAGTCTCATTTTTCTATGTAAAAATATAATGCTGTAACGCTAGTGGAAGCGGGTATCCTTCATACGGATATTGTAATCAGTTCGAACCTGATTGCAGCAATATGGCCCCGTGGTATAACGGTTATTATGTCGGACTGTCTATCCGAAGATGAGGTTTCGACTACCTCCGGGGTCGCTTAAATAAAATATGTCCGGTGGGTCTAGCGGTTAGGATTTAGGAATTTCACTCCTAAGAGACACGGGTGCACAAATATTAACTCTGTTAATATTTGCAAGGTATTTGCTCTGGCAAATACTATGCGACTCCCGTATCGGATATTTAAGACAATAAAATATGGCTCATTCGCCTAGTAGGTTATGGCACTTGCCTGTCACGCAAGCATAAGGTGGGTTCAAATCCCACATGAGTCGCTTATTTAGTTATTAAGAAAGGAAGTGGTAAATATGTTTAGCGATTTTAAGACTAAATTAGAATTTATCATGCTCTCGTAGCTCAGAGGTAGAGCACTTGATTGAAGCTCAAGGTGTCGAAAGCTCAAAACTTTCCGAGAGCACTATGGAGTGTTGGCTCAATTGGTACAGCAGTGGTCTTGAAAACCACCATTCCGAAAGGATATCTGAGTTCGAATCTCAGGCACTCCGTTATACAGTTCTAAAGACAACTTTTGTGAGGGGATTGCAAAATGTGTAACTGCTAGGGGTAGTTAGATTAGAATTGTAGTTTATATGCAGTGTTGGCAGAGTTGGTAATGCACCAGATTGCTAATCTGAGATTATCTTAACGGATACAGGGGTTCGAGTCCCTTACACTGCGTTATAGCTATATAGCTCAATTGGCTAGAGCAGGTTTTTCATACGGACAAGGTTACTGGTTCGATTCCAGTTATAGCTATTTATTATATCAAGGAGGGGCAACATATATGATGACGAAAAACAGACAGAGTGTTTATAAACGCAGCTGGTATGATCGTGAGTGTAAATTTGACATGAAGAGACGGCGTAAAGAATACCATAGAAAGGTTCGTCACATGAAAATCAATGAAGATTCCTGTTCCAGAGGATATGTGAAACAATTTAAACGTTTAGACTGGAACACGGCATCCTAAAATTTTGTGGTATTAGCTCAATTGGATAGAGCAACAGTCTTAAACAAATGTTTCACATTCCGTCAACTAACGCAGACTGCATTCCCTAAGCCGTTGGTTGGGAGTTCAAGTCTCTCATGCCACATTTATAGGCTCTCATACGCTAATGGATAGACGACAGGGCTACGAACTCTGGGATTGGCGTTCGAATCGCCATGAGAGCATTTACAGACTTAAAAATTCCGAAAGGAGGATAATAGTAATGAAAAATAATCAAACTTGGACATCTCCAACACATGGAAAATTGACATTAGAAGAAATTCCACAATATATCCGTGATTATTACAATCGTATGAAACAATATGATACAAATATACGAATTACGATTGGCACGGATTCACAAAATTTTAGCTATACCAAAGAAGTAAATGTCATTGCTGTTATCTGCGAGGGACATGGAGGTATATTTTTCTATAAAATCAATAATAGAGACCGTATTCTGGATGTAAGGACAAAATTACAGATGGAAACCGGAGATTCTTTGGAAATAGCAGATAAGCTGATTCATCTATTAGAAGCGGAAGAGTACGAAGAAGTCTTTTTAAATACTACTTTTTCTATCCATATTGATGCAGGATATTCCGAAAAAGGAAAGACGAAAGATTTGATACCTGAACTTGTCGGATGGGTAAAAGGAAGTATTTCAAATTGTGAAGTATATGTAAAACCAGACAGCTATGTGGCATCTGGAATTGCAGATAAAATATCAAAATAACAGGGGTTGCAAAAGCCCCAAATGGAGCGATGCCTCAATTGGTACAGGACCTGGTTGGAAACCGGACATGTCGTGTAAATCCACGCTTTGGGGGTGCAAGTCCCTCTCGTTCCGTTATAGGCGTATAGTTCAATGGTTAGAATAAAATTCTCCAAAAATTAAGATGTGGGTCCGATTCCTACTGCGCCTGTTTACTTAAATGTGCCGTGTGTCCGGTTGGTCGAGGGTGCTGTCCTGAAAACAGTCTGGGTGTAAAAACCTCTGGGGTTCGAATCCCTAACACGGCGCTATGCCTCCGTAGTCTAATGGTTAGTGACATCGGTTTCTCAAGCCGAAGATGCGGGGTTCAAGTCCCCTCGGAGGTATTTATCTTATATACACCCTGTCGCCAAGTGGTTAAGGTGCTGGTCTGCAAAACCAGAATCGTGGGTCCGAATCCCACCAGGGTGTCTAGTATTTAAGCATTATAAGTTAGATTAGTCACCTGATTTATAATGTGTATATACTAAAAACCTTATGCTAAACGACATTGTGGTAGATTGACTAACTGCTCTGATGTAAGTGATAACAAGGACCCTTACTCCTTGGCATAAGGATTAAAAAATAAAGCCGTTTAGCTTAGTTGGTAAAGCGCCAGATTCTGACTCTGGAGACCATTGGTTAAACACCCCCTAATCTAAAGATTAGTGAGTATTTCACATATCCGTCCACTAACGTGGACTTCATTCTCAAGTCCAATAACGGTTGTTTATGTACCTATAGCACAAATGGATAGTGCACAGTCCTTCTAAGTCTGGTGTTGCAGGTTCGAGTCCTGTTAGGTACACTGCATTGTAGCCAAGGGGAAAAGGCAACATAACAGTTGCTATGTACGCAATTGCTCTTATAAGCCTAATTGGTAAGGCAGTGGTTTCGAAAATCGCCAGTAGCCGAGATATCGGTGTCTCAGTTCGAGTCTGAGTAAGAGCGTTCCATCTTTATGCTGCGCGGGGCAACAAAAAGACTACTGGTGTTTCGCCGGTAGTCTTTTTATTTGTGTTTAAATTAAATTGTTATCTGCCAGTATCCATAGGCAAAATTTTCGATTTTACCCGCCTTTTTCAGATGTTGCTGTAAGCTGCGGATAAGATGTTTGGTACGGTCATCCGTAGCATTCAAAATCTGATAAACCTCTTGGTTACTATGCATGAAGCCGTCCTCATAGATTTCTAAAAGTTTCTTTATCATACTTTTTCCTCCATTTCGTTTGCTATCTTTATTATATCATATTGCTTTTTTTGCAAAATCCTCATGAAAAAGGGATACGTCTATCTACTTTTTTCATAACGTTTCTTATTTTTTATAACATGTCTACAAAAATAGCAAAGTCAAGTACTTTTTTAAATTTTTTTGACATATATAAATAACAATATAAAAAAGGAGACGTATTATGACAAAAAACGACATCTTAGAAACAATTTCAAATCTATATGGTTATGAATTTAAAAAGGACAATGATGGCACAATACTTTGCTATTATGCGAGTGATCCAGATAAATTATTATATCAATTCCAATCTGAGAATCAGCTTATGATGCATTGGCTACCTGCTTTTGAAAATGATGACCACGGAAATTTTACAAAAGAAATCAATTTCATTAAATCCTGTATGGTACAAGATTATCTGGATATTATACCGGGAGATTACAGGTATATAGATGCAAAGGAAAAGACCGCCCCTAGCAGGCAGGGAATGACAGACGGACAGGATGATAAAAAACATAACTATCTGATTACTATGGCAGCAGAAGAGTCCGCCGATATGGAAATTGAATTAACAGATAAAGAATATGAAATCGTTGCGCGGGTCTTCCATGAAATAGATTCCAAATGTCATGGACTTTGTGGCAGCGTCTATATCGAAAGTCTGGAAAGAGACGATATGGATGAGATGGATATGGAGGATAGGGAAGTATGACGTATAAATACAAATGCGGGAATGATATCATCAATGTTTTTGTATGGAGCAATGACTTTCATACAGATGTAGCAATTTATGATAAAGAAGCTGCAAGATCTTATGATCGCACCATCCGAGAAGACAAAAATGGAAAATTCTTTACATGGAATCGTAATAAAATCTATCTGGATGACTGGATCAAAATTTCTATGCTGGAACTAAAAGCGAAGATAGAAAGAGGAGAATGGATTACTTCTGAGGAACTATGTCAGGCAATTCTGACGGATGGTATTGATAACGTAAGATTTATTGTTCCATTAGATACAGCATATGGTACTAAAGATACTATATGTAAAGTGGAAGAAAGATTTAACAGAGAAGTAAAAGCTGATTATAAACTTGTACTGGTGCCTGTAACACCAAACGATGACACCGTACATGAAACGGAATATTATACAACGGATCTGACAGGATTATTACGTGCTAGTATTGTAGAAATAGCTGATAGCGTAAAAGAAAAGGAACTACAACAAGAAGAATACGAGCTGTGAATAAACTTATGAGATAGAGGGTATTTGAAAAAGTATCCTCTATTTTTATTATTTTACGGTTTTTTTAAACATATATAAATAGGACGTAGTAAACGGGGGATAATTATGCATTTTCTATTGGAAAATACCAAAGAATTGGATATGGAAAGAATTCTTTTGGAAGAACAATTAAAAAAATATAGATTTTTACATACCTATGAAATCATAGAGATACCAAGGAAATGTCAGGAAAATGTTTATCCTGTGGGTACCATTCCTTTTGTAGAAGATTGTTTACAGTTACATGAAAACCCCATTGAAATACCGAAATATCTGCGGACCAATGAATTCTTAAAGCGAGATTATCAAATTGTAAAATGGAATGCAATCCCAAGACATGGGAATTACTTTTTAAAAGATGTTTCAAAACTGAAAAATTTTGGAAAAATTGTAAACGCAGACTACGAAATCAATGATGAACTATTTGCAGAGGATGTGTCTGATGCAGTATTTACTTTAAGTAAGACATCAGATTATCTCGTAAGTAGTCTCTTTTCCATTGAAACCGAATATCGTGTGTATGTATTTCAGGGAGAAATAGAACAGATATCTTATTATAATGGAGATTGTACTGTTTTTCCGGATATGGATCTAATCAAAAAAGCAGTATCACTTATCAATTACCATGAAAAATGGCTGAGGTCCTATACCATAGATGTAATGGTAGGGAAAACAGGCACTGCACTGATTGAGATACATAATTTCACTTCCTGTGGTTTGTATAGTACACTTTGGGGAGAAAACCTGATACAAGCTTATGTAGATGGAATCCGGTATCTAAGAAACGACAATAAAAAATTAGAGAGGTAAATAAGAATATGAATAGATATATTTCAGACATGCATTTAGGACATGCAAATGTACTTCGATTTGACCACAGACCATTTGCGGATGTCGAAGAAATGGAACGTTATATGATAAATAAGTGGCAGGATACGGTACAAAAGGATGATGACGTATGGATCCTGGGAGATTTTGCTTATCATGATAAGAAGAATCCGGTAGAGTATTTGAGACAGTTGCCGGGACATAAGCATCTGATCATTGGAAATCATGATGGAGCATTATTAAAGAATGCTGCAGCAATGCGATATTTTGAGTCAGTAGATATGCTGACAAAGATTGTGGATACCCTAGATGGTGAAAAGAGACAGGTCATCCTTTGTCATTATCCCATTTATGAGTGGGATGGCTATCACAGAGGTACGCTGCATGTATATGGACATGTTCATAATAGTAGTGGGCATACAAAGGAAGATGAAACACAACTGCCTGACATTCCACATATTTTTGCTGCCAGGGGAAACGCCTTTAATGCGGGTTGTATGATCAATGGATACGCACCGGTAACCTTGCGGGAGCTACGAGAAAATAACCAGATGTTTTCGGAAAGCTTAGGTTAGGATGCGTTAAAAATAAATGATTATCGAAACCAGAAAGGTCATCAAAAAATGTACACAATGTAAGAAAAAGTATATATGAAAAAGACCGTGCCCTGGCAGAGAAAAGGAAGCAGGAAGCTAAGGAACGGGAAATTTAGGAATTGCAGGAAACTATTGAAATTGGCAAGAAAAGATTAGCTGAGTATTAAATGATGCTGGTGATTTAGAGTAGGAGTAATTTTTATTGGAGGTAAATTATGGAAAATATAACAGCAAAGAAAGTGGTAATTAATTATAACAAGGAGTTATTAGATTCTATAGATAATAAATGTCAGAAGAAACACAATATATTAGATACGATTGTTACAATAGCAGCAATTCCAATAATTTTATATCTTGGATATTATATACGCTATATACGCGATATCATCAATAAGAATGCTACTACGGAAATGTTTACTTATATTGTTGTTCTAATTATAGGAGTATTGTTGATTATTTTTGACATTCTTATAGATGATTTGCTTGATGTACCAAAACGCAACAATAAATTATATCGTATCAACAAAATTCTTTATCATGCGTCGCTTAACAAGATTAATGACGCATCTTTCCGAAAGATTGATGGCAAGTGGTATTGTAATTCAGCAGATATGCAAGATACAATTTCTTTTTTCTGCAATTATTGTGAGTATCCAATATATGTTGCGTTGGAAGATATCTTAAATTATGAATTAAATGATTTTACAGATAAAATCGAAATTCCTGATCAGTGGGATAGTTTGTCTATCTCTGTGAATGAAAAAACGCAAAAGATTGATGTGTTATTTACATAAATAAGAACCCATCCATAAAAGATGGGTTTTCTTATTATAATGTTATTATGAAAACGCACCGTAGCTAAAGCTACGGCGTGTAAGGTTACATTAAAAATGTGCAAGACCACGTTTTTAACGTGTCCTGCAATATTATGTGGTAATAAACATCCTAAACTAAAGCTTAGGTATTTCACATAATATTATGAATCTTTTTCACTTTATGCTTTCTATCCAATATTTTATAGTTTTATGAGGGAAATGATATTCTTTCGACAATTTTAATAAACAGCTTTGTAAATTTTTAGCCTGTTTTGTAAATCCAAATAAATATAAACTTTTTATGATTCTAGTTAGCCTCAGATAATTATGATTCACACCAAATAGGTTTATCCAATTCCATTTCCGCTTAGTAAAATTACTGCCTTTATCTATATAATCACTAAAATCCTTTAAACCATAAAAGTCTAACATGATATTTAACATATCAATCATATTATTTCTAAAGATTTCATTATTTTTGAGTATTTCTATATCAGATGGTGTTAATATGGGCGCATTTCTATTATAATTACTCTTTTCTGTTAGAGGAAATATCCACTGAATATAATCATGTTTTCTTTCCAATTTTATATAACTATATTTCCGAATAGAATCCAAACTTATAAAATCTTTCGTTGTTTTATTATTGATATAAAAATCATAAATTGAAATATTTTTCATTGGAATCTCCTGTCTATCTTTTTGAATTTATATCTATATATGTAAAATAATTTTCGAAATTCTAAGTTTTTCAAGATTTTTTATACATAAGTAAGTAGTAAGACAAAGGAGTGAGAGATTTGTCCGGACAATAAATCATGATTTACTCCAAATAAAAAATGGAAGAAAAATATAGAATTTACAATGATGATTGCTTTACTATTTTGCAGCAATTGGTAGAAGATGGAGTACAAGTAGACGCTATTATTTGTGATCCACCTTATATCATCAATTATGCAGACTGGGATAAAGATTTCAATTTACCATTGGCGATTGATATGTGCTATCAATTATTAAAAGAAAATGGAAATTTGATTTTGTTCCAAGGCTGGAGCAATGTATCAGAAACAAAGACATTATTGGATGAAAAATTTAAAATCCAAAATTGGATCATATGGGATAGGATAAAAGGTAGAGGTGCCAAGAAAAATTTTGTATCCACCAGAGAAGATATTCTTTGGTACTGCAAAGGGACAAGTCCTGCCTACACAAAAATTTATTCCAATATCCCTAAGAAGACCGGTGGACTTGGTAAGAAAAATGGACAGGAAAATCGTGCACTTACAAATGTATGGTATGATATTTCACCTATTGTACCTTGGAGTCAGGAAAGAAATGGACATCCCACACAAAAACCATTGCAATTGATGGAACGCTGCGTAACCATTTGGACAAAGGAAGGAGATACGATTCTCGATTTCACAATGGGTAGTGGTACCACAGGAGAAGCTGCATTAAAACTTGGCAGAAAATTCATCGGCATTGAAAGAGAAAAACAATGGTTCGATATTGCAAGTCATAGATTAGAGAAATTCTTATAAACTCACCTTCAGTAGCTCGAAATGCAAATATTTCGGGCTATTTTATTGCGCATTTATAAAAATAATTTTCAAAAATCCAAGTTTTTCAAGAATTTTTATACATAAGTAAGTGACGGTTGCAAACGTCAAATCAAAGAAAGGTGTATGAGAATCCGGATTGTCTGAGATAGACAATATTGAAAAATTTAAGACTTGTAGAATTATGTAGTGGAATTGGTGCACAAGCAAAAGGATTGGAACATACTGGATTATTTCAGGTAGAATCCGTTGCAACAGCAGATCTCGATAAAGAAGTTGTAGTAAGCTATGCGGCAATTCATTGTGGATTAACAAATGAGTTGATCGAATCTTATGAAAATTATCCCAGCAAAGAGGAAATGGCGGCAGAACTCACTGCAAAAAGACTGGGATATGATTTCAAAAACGACAAACCATATGATTGGTATAAGCTTTCCCGTAAAAAGGATAAGACAAAAGGTATCGAAAAGTATTGGTTAGCAGATCATTTATCTCACAATCTGGGAGATATGATGCAGATTGATGCTTTACCTGATTGTGATTTCCTTACATATAGTTGTCCATGTACCGATCTTTCCATTGCCGGTCATCAGGAGGGACTAAAATGGACTTGCCAGGATTGTGGACATACTTATGACCCTGCTGCTTATTCTGTGGAGGAAAGGTATCTTTGTCCAGTATGTGGAAGCAAACATGTTAAATCCACCAGATCGGGATTACTATATGAAGTAGAGCGATTATTGGTAACCGCAAAACAAAATGGAAGTCTGCCCAAATATCTGTTAATGGAAAATGTAGACGCATTAGTATCTAAAAAGTATATTGATAGCTTTAATAATTGGTTGGAGAGATTGGAAAATCTCGGATATCATTCTTATTATCAGGTAATTAATGCCAAAAATGCTGGAGTTCCTCAGAATAGAAAGCGTATCTTTGTATTTTCTATTTTGAAAGAGATAGATACCGGCAAATTTACATTCCCTGTTCCCTTTGATAATGGTATCCGATTAAAAGATGTATTAGAAAATACTGTAGAGGAAAAATATTACTTATCCGATGAAAAGGTGGCAAGTTTCCTCGGAAATCTGATCAAAACAGAAGATGAGGATACTGTAAGTGTAAAGCAGGCTACAAAAGAGGGATATATCAAATGTGAACTACCGGGAGTGGCTGATTTATCTTATCCGGAATCCACTACCAGAAGAGGCAGAGTACAGGAAAATGGAACAGTATCTCCGACATTAACTGCAGCACAGACAGGTATCTGTAAATTAGAGAAAACCAATGAAGTTTTGCAGATTGGTAACATTGCTGAAGGAAAATCAGGATGGGATAATCCACAGACAGGAAGAATTTATAGTATAGAAGGTTGTAGTCCAACATTAAATACCTGTAATGGAGGAGGACATGAACCTAAAATAGTTACTACTACCAGAGGATCTGAAATTGCATCTTGTGTCAGAGCATCCTATTTTAAGAATGGAAGCAGAAATATTGAAGAAAATATTAAATCCGGAAAAGGATATGAAGGTATTATCGAAAAATATGGATGTGATAAATCCCATAATTCTCCTCAAATCATAGAACGTGCAAATTGTATCACTACCAGGGAAGACAGAGGTATTTCAAATCATAAATCTGAGGGTACTTTTGGAGAAAATGGATTAGCTCCAACGCTTACTACAAATAAAGGAGAAGAACCTAAAATTGCTACTTATTCCTTAAATGGATATCTGTTACATACAGATGAGAATGGAAATATTAAAACAATTGTTGCAATGAGAGGAAGAAATCCTGAGAATCCATCTGATAGAACAGTAGGTGCCCCAACAGAACAAAGACTGGAAGTAAATATAAATGAAGTTTCAAATTATCTTACTACTGTTCAAAAAGATAATTTAGTAATGGAAGGGGAATTATTACTTCCATACATCCGCATCCGTAAGCTTACGCCAAAGGAATGTCATAGACTGATGGGCTTTGATGATATTGATGTAGATCGCTGTAAAGCAGTCGGAATGTCAGATGCCCAAGGATATAAACAAGCTGGCAATTCCATCGTCACTAATGTTATTGCACTGATTGCAGAACATTTTTATAAAGCACAATATGATGAATCTTATGAATGCTTAGATGAAAAAATGGCAAATTTTCAAAAACCACAGATGGAATAAAACCTGTCTGTGGTGAAATAGCCATCGGATGTGTAATGCGTGGTAGATATAATGCAGATGGCAATACTTCTCAGCAGATAGAAGTTTTATGAGAGGAAATTTCGAATGCCATCACCACAGATAAAGATACTTTGGTATTGATTATGAAAGAAAAGTAGAGATTTTTAAAAAATCTCTATTTTTTGTGTTTTAAATATGTATTTTTACGGATTTTTTTGACATAAGACAGTAGATCAATAAATCAAACATGAAAAGGATAATTTATATGTATACGGAACAGAATAAAGGTTTTACAGTAATCACAAATTTTGGTTGTGATTGTCATTGTAAATATTGTATCACCAAACATCATCCGATTTTACAGAATGCAGTTACCGATAAAAGTAAAATAGACTGGGATTATCTGGAAAAGTGTATTACTGCATCGGAGGCACCAACTGTGAATTTATCCGGTGGTGGAGATCCTTTTTATCATTGGCAGGGAAATATCGACTTTTATAACCGGATGTATGAGCTGACTACAAAATATGGAAAGAAATTGGATATCCATACCAGAATCCTACCGACCGATATGGATTTGATTCAGAAGTTCCGAAAGGTTGCTTTAAGTATCGAGTCCTATGATACAAAAGCAATGGAACAATTACGGATGATGCTTCCTGAAATTGAAAAGACTACGAAACTGAGAGTCATCAATGTATTAAATGAGAGGATGACCACAGAGGACTGCCTTGCATATATAAATAAGATGCATGATATCGGTGTAAAACAGGTAACCTTTAGGCAGATGTTTGGCAATCGAAATGCTTATCAGAACTTTTTAAAGGTGAAAGATACGATTGATATCCCTGGTGTGATGTTTTTACCGGATGGAGAATATCATAATTACTATTTTACAACAAATAACAAGCTTTATCCATATTTCTTCGGTTATACAGAAGAGGATAGAAAAACATGGATGAAAAAGTATGAAGAAATTGAAAGTATCTGTGGATGATGGAGGAAATGATGACTAATAACGATTTAGAAAAAACAATATTATCTTTAGCCATGTTTTTCAATGAAAATTCTGAAAAACAAAATCAGGAGTTTTTAAATAAGTTATATGAAATATTTGATAAAAGTGAAAATTTATATGATAGTGAAGTATCCTTAGCATTTTTAAATTTTCAAAAATTTGCAACAATGCCGTGGCTAGAAAAACATCCACAGGTAACAGATGGATGGGAAAAATCTTATATAGAGTGTATTTATAATGGATTATTACCTCATTTTGTTAGACAAGTTATTGAAAAAAATGAGGGCACCCCATGCAGTGGAGATAAAGAAGATTTTATTATTCAAAAAATAAAAGAGTCAGTAGCAACTGGAAAAAATATCTCCTTATATGAAACATACGAGGGGAAAAATAACATTTCAAAAGAAAAATGGAAAGAGCAAGCATACTGGTCTCCAAAAAGCTTTAAAGATACAGATGATGTAAAAACAAAATTCAAAGCTTGGTATTATTTGGACATGGATTATGTCAAAGAAAAATCGGAGACTGAAAATATCGAAATGGAGGATAGATAAAATGACAGGTTATACAGCACAAATAGAAAATGGAAATATCACAACAGGGAAAGATTTTTTAAAGCTCTGTACAAGGGCTTTCGGTATTGCTATGGATATGAGGGAAAAACCTTTATCAGTACCAACGCCAACACAATTTGAACCAGATTCTTATTATAAACAAAAATATGATAAAGCTGTGGAAGTTCGCAACAAATGGAAACAGATGACTTTTGATGAAGCAAAACAGAAAATAATTGAAAAATATAATACAGAAATTACTCAGGCTAAGAAAAGTTTAGAAAACTATAAATTAGAAGATGAAAAATACAAAAAAGTTAGAAATGAAATTGTAAAATGGAATCCACCAACAGATGAACATAAAGCATTAAAAAATTTTGCATTAGAACAAATAGATTTATCTATGAATACATATATCTATAATTATTTAGAAAGGGACCTGAACAAAGAATTAGATATTAGTGATAATGCTGTATGGAAATATATAAATGATATGAATGCGTCTTGTGAAAAAAACGTTGGAGAAGCATATGAACAATGGCAGGAAGAATTAAAAAGAACTGATGAAAAAAAATACATGGATGCAACAGTTTTTAGAAAGTTTAGATAGTCTTGAACACGATGATGCGGACAGAGATGCAGAAAGGTAAAAATCATTTATGAAACATTTTGAGTTGGTAAAAGAGTATATCTATCCGAGTGGTAGTGTCTACGTCCTTTATAATAAGGAGAAGAATTTTTATATCGAGACAACTTCCATGCAAGATGTAAACACGAGAGGAAAATCTCAGGAAATCATTATGACGGATGATGTAAATCTGATTAAGCAGAATCTGGTACCTTTTGAGGAAAAGTGGCTGACTGCAATCAGTACACAGTATGGATGTCCCCAGCATTGTAAGTTTTGTTTGGTACCGGAATTGGGTTTCCACGGGAATTTATCGACAGAAGAGATGTGGGAGCAGCTTGAATTTGTATTTAGTAACCATCCGGAAGTAACAAAGAGTGACAAGATTAAAGTGGGATTTGCCCGTATGGGAGAACCTCAGTATAACTGGCAGAATATCTTGCAGGTAATGAGAGATATGAAAACTTATCGAGAGGGATTCACATTCTTACCCTGCTACAATACCATTTTGCCCAAAGTAAAGGTAGGAGGAAAAGGCCCTGTTGATGTACTAAGAGATGAGGTTATGTCTGTAAAGGAATATCTGGATGGATTTATGCATATTCAGATTTCCACGAACAGTACAAATGAAGAGGAGAGGAAGTATCTGTTTGGTGGAGCAAATGTGGTTACCATCGAAGAGATGAAACAGGCATTTAATAATATGCCGAATAATAACAGACTGATTACTTTGAATTTCATTTGTGGTGCAGGATGGGAGTTAGACCCGAATAAGTTGTATGGCTTAGATCCGAATGTATTTTGTGTAAAGATTACCCCATTAAATATCACGACAGCTACCAAAGAACATGGACTCGAAGATGCCATTCAGTGGAATTGGGAAAATATGAATAAGATCATAGAAAAGGTAGAGAGCTGCGGATTAAAGGTAATCGTGGATGTTGCTGCAAAGGCGGAATTACCATTGTGTTGTGGTAATTTGGTGCAGGATTATAAGAAGAATAAGTAAAATAATAGATAATATTTGTATAAAAAGAGGTGATGTTATATATGGCTGGATAATGATGGATAAACATTTTTTTGTTGCATTCTGTAAAGAGCGCATGAATTGAAATGTACAGGATTATAAGAAAGCAAAACAGTAAAACAATAGACCATCTTAAAAAGGTGGTCTTTTTTTCTTGTAAATATCGCATGATGTAAAAATAAATATCGAAAATCTGCAATTTTCAAAAAATTTTTGACATAAAACAATAGCTAAAAAATAAAAGGACGCCCTAGCAGCAAGGGGAATCAGAAAAGTTTGTTTCTGTTAAGGGGAAAGAGGTTATTGGATTTATGTCGTCAAATTTGAATTTACATAAAGCGAAGAATGCAAAAAATGATGAATTTTATACGCAGCTTACAGATGTTGCAAAAATTACAAAAAGAAACGACACATTGCAAAAGACAATCGCATTAAAGAAGAACGAAAAGATTTAGGGTTTGTTGACGAAAATAGATAATAAGCATAACAATTTTCATATGCAATATCTGGCTTATTGGGTAGAACCTGTCATTGTTTTATAGATAAATTTATAAAAGAAAGGAAAACTATAAATATGCAAATAAATTTAATAGGAACTGGTGCAATGTATACTGCCTATAACAGTGCATGTACGTTGATTGATAATAAAATTATTGTAGATATGCCAAATGGGACAGTTAAACAAATGTTAAAAAAAAGATTGCCTGTAGAAAATATTGATATTATATTAATAACTCACATGCATGGAGATCATACAGCAGACATTCCTTTTTTTTTAAAATATGTATTTAACTACAAAAAGAGAAATACACCAATAAATATAATTGGACCAATTGGTACAAAATCCAAAATCAAGAATTTATTTGATTCATATAATTTTGAAAATGGCGCTGAAATTGAAAGATTTTTTAATATTCATTTTATAGAAATACTAGAAAATGAATTTAAAATAAATAAATACAATATTAAATCCTATCTAATGTTACATGGAGAAGAAAAGCCGGCGTTAGGTTATATTATTGATAATAAATTAGGGGTAACAGGAGATTCGGGACTATGTGAAGGTATTGAAACTATTTTTAAAAAATCTACTGTGATCATAGCAGATTCCTCATCAAAAACAGGAGATATGTGTCATATGGGAATTAATGATTTAATCTATTTATCCAATAAATACAATAAAAAAATATTTTGTACTCATTTATTGGATACAACAAGACGTGAACTTATAGAAAATGTTCATCAAAATATTATTGTCAAAGATGATTTTTATGTATCGGAAATTTAAAAAGGAGAATATCAACGTATGGAAGAGAATATGAAATTAGAAGAAAAAACATATATAAGAGACGCAAGGCTATTGGAAATAGCGAAAATAAAATATGTATTTTTTGATATAGATGGGGTACTTTCAATACCCAGATATAAAAACTTCTTAACAGGAAAAATAGTAAGTGGCTTTTCTGATGAAGAATGGCTTAAATATGATATCTTCAGTCAACACCCTTATGAATATTGCATAGCGCCTAAAATCATGAAAGAATTAGTAAATAAAATGCACAATAATCGAGGTATCTGTAAAAGATGTTTTGGTTTAACGGCTGATACAAATTCTTTTTCCTATAATAGCAAAAAAAGATTTATAAAGAATAATTATCCGGAAATAAACACAGAAGATATTATATTAGTATCATCAGCCGACATGAAGGTTGACGTTATAAAATATATTGCTGAAAGAGATGGTATAAATTTAAAAGAATGCCTACTTGTCGAAGATACTTTTCAAACAATTATAAATACGGAGTTAGCAGGAATATGTAATTTACATATTTCTGAAGCATCAGAATTGTTGTCTGATATTAAAGAATATCAAATAAACACTCGTCCAAGAAATTATGATTTATTAATAGATATGACTGGAAGACTCTTTTAAAAAGAAAAAAGATGAAAATAAAATTACGGTTGGACAACATTCGTCTGATTCCTTTTCGGTTGCTGGATTGATTGACAAAACGGGAGAGATATTGGAAATAAAAAAGTAACCTGCAGCATTAGCTACGGGTTTCATTTGTGAATGCAAGGGTTTACCTTCAGATGTTAATAAAGAAACTGCATTTTGGTAAAAAAATTTAGCTTTTACATCATACTTATCGTTAGAGGAAATACAAAATTTTGACTGGGATAAGGAAGTATACTATTTTGAGGAAGATTGCAAGCATTCGGAAATCGCTTGTGAATTTTATACTGAAGTATCGCCTTTGTAATCTTTTTGATAGCACAAATCGGATAAAAACAACCCTCCATTTTCTCTTTTGTAGAGTTCTGGGAGGGTTACTTTTTTGCTTAAAAGAGCTTAACTTAATGACATTGGTGTAAAAGATGAGTCGTCTTTTTTCTTATCTATTTTCTACATCAGGAGTGCCCTCCTCAGAAATAAAGAAGTCACGTTTCTTTTTTTTGCCTGCGCGGGCTGCCCTTACATTTTCGGAAATCTTAAATTTGATCAGTATGTTTTCTAATAGTCCATTTAATGTCTTTCTGGGAACAGCTTGTTCTACCCGTTGATAGGTCTGTAATCTGTTTTTGATGAGATGATAGTTGTGTCCACAGTTTTCATCGATCTGATCCTGTAATTTAATGGCTTCGGAATAATGAGCATACATTTGTGCTGTCTTTGTCTGTTGTAATTCTGCATATCGTTTCCACTTTTTCTTTTCATATAAAGTTTCCATTTCGATATCCTGAATATAACGATTTACTCGCTGCACATAGCTTTCTACGGGTTCATTTGCTTCCATAACTGGTGCATGGGCTTTAGCCGCTTTGTCTACCTGTGCATAAAATCTACCCAAATCTTCCTTTTTTGTCCTGGAATAACGTTCCCCACGAGATAATCCCAAAGGTTCCATTGCTTTTCCATAGGTATTATGCAGATGCTTCATTTTTGCTTTTCCGCCAGTAAAGGTTTTTGCACATAATCTGTCACGTTCATCAATCGGTATCACTATCGTATGGATATGTGGAGTCGTTTCATCTAAGTGTAGTTGCATGGATAATACATTTTCTGCACCAAAAGTATCCTCCATCCATTTCTTATTTGCCTCTGCCCAGGCGTCCACATCTACATTAGCACCTCTGGTGAAAGTGGTAACGATTTCATAGGCTAATACCGCATTTTTTCTTGCAACTACAGGCTTTCCATGCTTTAATTCCAAATCTTTCATCCGGCGGTACCATAAATCCTTATAATCCATACCGGAATCATTGACTAATTCTCGGTTGTTATCTGATAGATCGCTATCGACATGTTTTAATTCGATTTCTCTAAAATTGTGCTCGTGTCTTATCTGTAAATTTGCCATCGAATGGACCTTTTCCAAAGTCATGACGCAATAACTTTTTTCCTGCATTTTGATTCCACCTTTCTCTATATTTATTTATGTCAAAAAAAAATCAAAAAGTGTAAAAATACACAATTTATTTTTTACTGCAAATTTCCTTTCTGAAATCTGAGAAATTACGGATTTTTTTGACATATATAATTAGATAAAAGAAACGAGGGGTAAAAAATGAAAGAAGTAATCACAGTCCCATTTTCGAAAAAGAAAGAAGCCGTTGCGCTTGGAGCAGAATTTGATATTACAGATAGACAGTGGTATATCACAGATAATACAGAATTTGAAAATCATGAAGCCTTAAGACATCTGGCAGATGTAGAAGTGCAGGAAATTGCAATCGAATTACCGGAAGAAGATAAGCCCCTAGCAGGAAAGGAAGTTTCGATCGAAGGGGAAACAGAGGAAAACGATGAGACTTTTTCCGATTGGTCTGCTATATTAGATAGTAGAGATTCATTAAAAATTGCAATGACGCTTCGGAATCATAAAGTACCTGCTGAGGAAAACGACAGAATACGTATGTTAGAGATTTTAAATCTTCGGACACCTGGAAATTATCCGTTTACGTATGATGGCATGATAAACTTAAGTGAAAGCTTCGAAAAGGCATATCCACCGGAAAAGATTCAGGCTTTAGCAATGAAACTGACATCCCCCGGGAATTATCTGATGCGGATCCGAAATTCAGAGTTATCAGCAGAGGAAAAAGCTTTAATGTATTTCGTATTACCGTTCGGAGCAGAATAAGAGAGGGCTTTGTATGATTTTAAATGTAATTCTTTTAGTATGCATGTTGGTTTATTTGGCAATCCAGTCTTTTTTCGATGTATTTAATCAATGTAGAACACCTGCATTTTTAAATCACACGATTATGGGAATCACATTTGCCGGTTATGTTGTAAAATGTATGCAGATGGGTGTTTTATCCGGAATCCGGATGTGGGTATTCTTTGGATTCTTAGCAATTGATATTTTGATTTATCTGTATTGTAAAAAGAAAAATATCTATGTAAAAGGAACCCCGACTGCGGTTACTTTGGTTTCACAGCAGTTGTTAAGTTATTCCCCTTATGCATTATTACTGATGATCACTCTTTGTCTGATTGATATTCCAATGGGTCTGGCATTTGGTGTTATCTGGTTTTTATCTGCTGCAAGATTGTATGGAGAGGCAGACAGAGATGCATTTTGGGCAATGATGTTTTATTATGCAATCTTTGGAAAAGAGGTACCGGAGACCAATTTACTGTTTATACTACTGATGTATCTGATTGCGTGCGTTATCTTTATGATTAGACATAAAGCATGGAAAATAAAAGATAAGGTAGAAAGATATGCATTTTTCCCTTATATCATGATTGGATTTATAGTTACGATAGTTATTGGAGGTTTAAGTTATGGCAGGATTTGATGATAGCCAGTACGACTGGAGAGCGGTGCTGGCGGAGAGTGGAGATTTACCGGAAAGTTCTCCCGCAGAAGGTGAGACACCGAATACAGACCAGGAATTTTCGGATGCTATCTTTCAGGAGGATCCCAATTTTCAGTCTATCAGTGGTATGGGCATTGAAGAAACGCAGGATAATACGGACCTGAATGATATGCTACAGGATATCAATAAGGATAATACTGCACAGGCAAAAGAAGAAGCTGAAAGACTTGCCGCAGAAGAAAAAGCAAGAATCGAAGCCGATGAAAAAGCCAGACAGGAAGCATTAGCTAAAATTTGGAAAGAACAACATGAGATAGAACAGGCAGAAAAGGCAAAAAGAGAAGCCGAGGAAGCAGCGGAGGCAGAACGTATTGCAACCGAAGAGGAAGCAAGGAGACAAGCAAATCCCTTACGTAAATTAGCCGGTATGATTCCAAAGCCAAAGGAAAAGACACCGGAAGAGATAGAAGCAGAAAAAACTGCAAAAGCGGAACGTGCACAAAAGCTGGCAGAGGAAAAGGCAAAGAAAGCCGAGGAAAAGAAAGCCCAGGCAGAACAGACAAAGGCAGTAAAAAAAGAGAAACCCGAGAAACCTGCGAAGCCCGAAAAACAGCCTAAGCAGACAGAAAAGAAGGGATTATTTGGTGGAAAGAAAGAAACGTCTGCGATTGCACCTGTAACATCGAATGCGAATTCCGGAACCGACTATAAGTATCTTGCAACACATGATGAATTGACCAAATTAAAGAATAAGAGAGCCTATGATGAAGATCTTGCTACTGTCAAGGCAAAAAATACCGTCATCATGTTCTTTGACATCAATAATCTGAAAATGGCAAATGATACTTTGGGACATGCCGCAGGAAACAAATTGATTTTAGCCACTGCTGAGGAATTAACAAAGCTATATCCGGAAAATTCCTATCGTGTAGGAGGAGATGAGTTCATTGTTCTTCTGCAAGGGAAAGGATCTTATCTGGAAATAGATAAGAAAATAAAAGAAGATATTGCGAAGTTTAATATCGCAATGAAAAAGCGGACAGCAGATAGTAAAGCAATTGATGAAAATCTGATTTATGCGGTTTCTGTGGGATATGCGATTGGAGATGGCAAGAAAACCAAAGAAGATATCCAGGCAGAAGCAGATAAAAAGATGTATGATAATAAACAGGCATATAAAAAAGCCCATCCAAAGGAAGATGCCAGAAATAAAGATGTCGAAGTAAAGGTAGAACCGGAAAAGGATTATGATGAACTATTACCGGAAGAGTCCAGACAATTAAAGACTACGGTAAAAGAAAATCATATGCAAGTCTCTGAATTAAATACTGAAAAAATCTTACGTGAGATTCAGAGTAGAGCCGATGATATTTATGCTATCCTGATCACCGATAAGAACTTTGATTGCTTATTTATCATTCAGGATGTGGAATATTTCTTAAATCTGATGACACATGGCGCTGATTATAGCTACTTATATGTGATTTATCAGGGTGGTGCCCAGTATTATGGTGCAGATGAATACTTTTCAGAGATTACTGTATTATTTGAGAATATTGCAAAGCTGATTACTTCCAGTGGGTCTGTATCACAAAAAGATCTGCTAAAAGTGAAGGGTATCAACATTTTCAAAAACATTTTTGTAGGGTAAATCAACATTTTGGTATATTTTTACAAACTTGTCCATATACTGTAAATAGTAATTGTATTTAAGTTAGGAAGGAGTTTATAAGATATGCCAAGAGGACAAAGAAAACCGTTGGATGAAAAAATCCAAGCAAAACAGGAATTGATCATTGCCTTACAAAAACGTATCGATTCGGAAACAAAAGAATTAGAAGAATTATTACAACAAAAGAAATATAAAGAACTGCAGATAGTAAGTGATATGATGGAAAATGCAAATCTAACATCAGAGGAAGTCACAGAGGTATTGCAACAGTATATCGAAGAGCATAGAGCAAATGCATCCTAAGAAAAAGTAGTATATCTCGAAAGGGATATACTATTTTTTTGTAATTTTTTCTCATTTTTGCAGAATTTACGGATTTTTTTGACATAAAAGAATAGATATTTATATCTTTTTGTGAAAATGAGAGGAGTACTTATGAAAGCATTATTAATTGCAGAGAAACCGAGTCTGATGCGAGAAATTCAGGCGGCTTATAGGAGTGCAAGAAATGTTTTTGCATTTGACATTGATTTCCTGTCACAGGCAGGTCATCTGGTAGGATTAAAATTACCAAGTGAGATCAATGAAGAGGTTTATGGAAAATGGAAGTTAGAAAACTTCCCGATTGATGTACCTTATATCTACAAAGTAAATTCTGGTAAATTTGAACTGCTGCAGAAGATTAAAACCGCAGTAAAGAGTGGAGAATATGATTTTATTATCCATGCAGGAGACCCGGATGGGGAAGGAGAATTGCTGGTAAATCTGGTATTACAGTATGTTGGGAATAAACTGCCAGTAAAGAGATTTTGGTCAAATGATATTACACATCCCGCAATTATCGCTGCATTGCAGGATTTAAAGGATGATAGTAATTATCAGGCAATCTTTGATGCAGCACTTACGAGACAGCATCTGGATTATCAGTTTGGTATGAATATTACTGGTGTTACCACGTTAAAGATGGGCGAACTTTATAAATTAGGCCGTGTAAAGGCAGCTATCATCCGAATGGTAGTAGATAGAGAACGTGCCATCAGAGATTTCGTACAGACATCCACTTGGAAACGTATGTTTACCTATGGAACCTGTGAATTTATCTGTGACGAGGAATTTGAAACAGAAGAAAAAGCATTACTTGGTATGCCGAAGTTTGATTATGCAACGGTAACCGATGTAAAGGACGAAGTAAAATCCCAAAAAGCACCGAAATTGTTTAAGCTTGCATCCTTACAGGTAGAAGCAAATAAGCAGTTTGGTTTTTCCGGTGCAAGAACACTGGAAGTATTACAGTCTTTATATGAAGCAAAATGTGTATCTTATCCACGTACCGATTGTGAATACATTTCATCGAATGTAGATTTACGGGACATCCTTTCTGTGGTAGCTCCGGAAGAAGATGTAGATGTATCTATGGTAACTGCACATGTAAATCAGGTAAAGGCAGATAAAACTTACGTCAATGACAAAGCGATCGCCAGCGAAGGCCATACAGCGATTATCCCTACCGGTACCGGATATGCAGGAAATAGTACAGATGAAAAGAAACTGTATGATTTGATCGTGCGTAGATTCTTAGCAATCTTTGCCCCTGCGAAAAAAGTACGTAGTCTGACGGTAACTGCAATCCCCGGAAACGTAAATACATTGGGAGAATATATTTATAAGGAAATTTCTGATGTGGAAGCTGGATTTGAAACCGTATTGAATCCCGGGTATAAATTACGTGAGGGAAAAGGTGTTTCTTTTAACAGCAATACAATCATTCGTCCGGTTACCTTCCAGACCAAAGAATGTGTTGCAAAACCTCCGGTAAGATATAATGACGGTTCTATTTTGAAAGCAATGGACCATCCGGAAGAATATATCGGAGATGACAATAAAAAGATTGCTTATTCGATTGGTACTCCCGCAACAAGATCTACGATTGTAGAGGAATGTAAGAAGTGCGGATATATCAATGTAGAAAAGAAAGCATATTACGCAACAGAAAAAGCAGAGCGTGTGATCAATGCATTGGGCGATATCTCCCTGTTTTCCGTAAGTAATTCCGGCAGATGGGAACAGATGTTAGAGGAAATCCGTCATGGTGAAGTACAGGCATCTCAGATTGAAAATGCACTGCTTAAGGAATGTCAGGACATTACAAATGATATCAAAAACAGAGATATCATTAAGATGCGCACACAGGCTTATCAGACAGAGAGCCTTGGAAAATGTCCATCCTGTGGAAAAGATGTATTAGTCGGAAAATATGGAGCTTATTGTTCCGGAAAATGTGGTATGACCTTTGGAAAGGCATATGGTAAGAAATTATCAGACGCACAGATTAAGTCATTACTTGCCGGGAAAAAGATCCTGATGCGTGGATTGCAATCCAAATCCGGTAAAACATACAATGCTTATCTTACTCCTGTTGGGGTAGAATCCTTTAACTATGATGGTAAGGTAGGAAAATCCTTTAAATATAATATGGAGTTCACAAAATAAGATTCTTAGACACCTGTGGATACAAAAATATCTGCAGGTGTCAAAAAAGATACCCACCTTTTTTTATTTTTTTGACATAGATATATATAGAAAAAATATAACTATGGAGGAAAAAGAAAAATATGGCATATATTACAAAGGACATTGACAGATTATCCGGTAATTTGGGGATTGGAGCAGCGGAAAAACAAAAATTGCTTTTAACGGCGAAACATCTGAATTCCTTTTTAAAGCGAGAAGAGAAAATAAAAATAGGAGACGAAATCGAAAATGACTATGAAAAAGACGAAGATATCGATTTCGGAGAACAAGACACAGACGATTACGAAATCGATCACTGATGAAGGATGTATCAGACTTGCAACAGCTATTGTTGTAGATGTTTTTGAGGATTATCAAAAAACAGTAGAAGGCTATCAAAAAGCAAAAGAACACCATAACCAAAGCATGATAAAAAATTATGAAACACATTTAAACTCATTAAGAAAATTCATACAAAGTGATTATTGTGCTGGATTGGTATTCCTCGCAACAAATACAGAATATGATTTAACCGGAGAAGAATTATTAAATTTGGTTGAGAAAAAGGGGCGTATCTTATGAAAATTACACTTTTAGATGAAAAACAGAAAGAAACATTAACAAAAAGCTCAAAGAGTGCCGAAATGTCTACGATTGACACAAAACCATTTACACCGGCAGAAACAAAAATCGAAGATGATTTTGATTTTGATGCGGAAAGGTAACATATGGGTGACAGATACCTAAATATAGGAGAACGTGGAAATTTTGTAATTCAAGAATATTCTACTTTCTCCTTTTGTGCTGATTATAAAAAACAGGGATACTGTATTTGGAATAAAGATTCCAGAGGCCATTATAAAGAAAATGGGCAAATTTCTGTTTATCCGACACAAGAAGAAGCTTTTTCTATTGCAGAATCCTTAGATAAAGCACAGGAGCTGGAATTAGAGAATGAAAGTCACACTATCCACGAATCATTAGATTCGTGGGATGAGCGACTGTAATGTGAAACTTCTACGAAGCTTTAGATTCGGAGATGTTTAAAACGAGCTGTAATGAAACAAAGAGGGGTAATAAAATGAATGAGAAATGGTTGATTGGCATAATTATCTGTACGGTAATTTATGTCTTTTTGGATTTTATAAAAGATGGATATAAGGAAAATGCCATTCAAAATGGTATGAATGAAAAGGACGCCAGGGAATACTATAAATGGAAAAATATATTCCGTAGTATAAAAAAGACGTCCCAGGTAGCGGATAAATCTAGGATTTATTCATCAACGAAAACAAAACAGGAGAATCCTATAACATCGATAAAAAATCCGAAAAATGATACATTCCCATCTGAGACAGAGGAGGAAAACACAAATGAAAGTAGAAAGAATGAGTCCGTGTCCGAGGTGTCAAAGCACCTTTACTGGTGAAATCATACCGGCAGATGGGTTTTCGGATAAAGATATGTTTCTTCGTAGAAACAAAATGCTGAAAAAAGGACGTATGTATAAATATGTAAATCCACAGGATTACCGTGAATATTATGCCAGAAACGAGATCAATGCAATTTGTTTTGATTGTGGCTATGAATTTCGTGGTGAAATTGAAGTGGAACAGGTAGAGGGCGATAAATGGACAGATTTTATCAATGAAAATCATTTGCTCCGTCCGGAAACGATTCCTTGCCATCCATTCAAAAAAATGTGGAGATCTATCAAAAGATTGTTTTAAGAGAAAGGAATTTTTTTATGAATGCTTTAATCAGCGTAGTAACCGAAGATTCTAGCTTTTATAAACAAATCGTTCAGATGATTCCATTGGATATTCAAAGAGAAGGAATAGAAATATTACGCCCCGGAGATTCCCTAAATAATGCACAAATAATCGTGACGGATATGATTACAGATGAAATTTTAGATCAGGGAATTCCGGTATTTCTTTTTGCAGAGGAGATGCCAGAAGATATTGTAGAATCCATATCTTTACGTTTCTATAAAAGAACGAACTTCGATGTAAAAATATTCCAAAAAGATTTAGCAGAATGGATCGAAATTGCTTTTGCATTAGATGGTGCAGCAGAAAAAACCAGAGATGCAGAAGCAAAAAAGGAAAAATACAAAGAACGTGTAGCTGTTTATAAAAAGAGTCTGGAATTAGCAAAGCTAATGCAACTTAGTGCAATGGAACCAAAAACCATGAAAAACTTTGAGCAAAGCTTTTATTATCAGCCAGCATTTACGGTGTCCGGTGATTTCTTAATTGTAGAGGAAATAGATAATAAAGTATTTGTTATTATTGGAGATGTAACAGATCATGGTTATAATACAGGTTTGTATGGAGCGTCTTTGGTAGGTGGTATCCGTGGCTTTCTGGATATTGCACCCAGATATTCTTTAAATCTGGCAGGTCTTGTAAATTACGTATATCATAGTTGGAATAATTATAATTACCAAAAGGATCCATCCTATGCTACCATGTTATTTTGTATGATAGATAAGGGAAATGCTTCGATTGAATTTATCAATTATGGCCATGAGTCTCCATTTTTGATACATGAAAATAAAGTAAGTATTTTAGATGTATCCGAAGAAAAAGAATTAGCACCAATGGGAGCAGAAAAACGACTCATCTTAACACCGAAAGTCTTTTCCTTTCTGCCAGGGGATGCCCTTTTTGTAGATACAGATGGAGTAACCGAAGTCTTTAAAGATCCTGAAGACAAAGATATTCGAAAAGCATATTCAGAGGAACGAATTTTAGCTTCGGTACAGCATGAGGTTTTAAAACCAAACTGGACACTTGATCAGGTCATCCGTGGTGTACGAAAAGATGCAGATAGTTATTCTGTAACAGAAGATTTTGAAAATCAGAATTTGTTAGGAAATCATTTAGATGGGGCAGTGGATGATGTTACAATGTATATGCTTCGTTGGTTAAAATAAGGGGGATAAAAATGGAATGGAAAATTACACCGGCAGAAGTAGGGGACATGATGGAAGAAATCAGCGATACCATCGTTTCTACGGTACCGAAAGAATTACAGATGAATGTAGCACTCATTTTTGAAGAAGCATATGTCAATGTAGCTGTACATGGATATGCAAAAAAGACAGATAACGTGAAACCGCTTCGTATATTATGGGATAAAGATGGGGATGATTATAAAATGACCTTTATTGATGAAGGTATCTATTTTGATCCCACCACCTATGATATCGGAGAACCCAAAGGAGATCAGGTAGGCGGACATGGAATTCGTCTGATGAGAGAACTCTCAAAAAAGATGACATATCATAAGGAAGGTACAGAAAATATTTTAGAAATTTGGATTTGATACCATTTTTTTACTATTTTTTAACATAAATAGACAGGAAGATCATTTCCTGTCTATATTTTTTAATGAAAGGAATTTACTTATGATACCGTATGCAAAATTACAATACACAAATGGAAAAAATATAATCACACTCGCATCAGAAGAATTAAAGGCTTCCGCGCAGAGAGATTTAACACAATATGCTATGTTATCCGAACAAGCAGAAGATTATGCGGAAAAAGCGAATACTTCGGATATTTCTCCGGAAGCAAAACAATTTTATCAGAAACAATTAAAAAGCTTAACCTATCGTTTGGAATGTTATAACGATTATTTATACAAATCTTATGGCTTTTATCCTATTGGTGTGGATACCTTGGAGGATATTTCCAAATATAATTTTATTGTAAAGGATGCCCTGGCAGCAAAGATTCATCAAACTTCCTTTTATTCCGATTTGGAAACGATTGAACAGGATGTGGCTGTAATGGAAAAAGAAATTCATGAAGCCATAGTAGATACGAATACGACACAAGAAGTCGCATTACAGTTCCTACCGGAACTTGATACTCCAGAAACAGATGCAAAAGAACAGCTAGATTCTACCATACAGAAAGTAACGAATACGGCGATCGATCAGTATGGTGAAACTCTGGATGCAGTTTCCAAAGCAGAAAAAGCATATTGGTTATCAGGTTCTCAATATAAAACAGCAATTACCCAGGCATATGATTTAGGTAATACCGCATTATCTTATGATGTAAAAGCCTTTCAGTCTGCACAGGAGGACCTTTTAGGTATTTGTAAAGAGTATTCCGAATGTTATAAAAAATCAGGCTCCAAGTTAAAACAGCTTTTAGATATGGCGAAACAAAACTATATCCGTATTGCACAGGATATGACTTATACAAAAGATGTATGCGTAAATGCCTGCAGTCTTGGCGCATATACAGAAGCAAGACGAAATCAGATGTATAAGATCATTGATGGTTATGCAGAGGCAATAAAAGACTATAATGATCTGTATGCGGAAATGGCATTAGTGATGCGGGAAAAGGTAAAACATCCTACTGACAAAGCAATTCGTAAAGCATATGATTCTTGTAAAAAGCAATATGATTTTGCAAAAAAGATGCGCAGTAAATTCGAAAAAGCATTACAGTCTAATTATATGATGGGCTGTACTACAAAGGAATCCGTAGATGCTTATTTAAACACGGTACAGGCGGAAGTATGGGGCACAGACAAAGATGGAAAAGCCTACAATGCGCCTGCACAGTTGATGAAACAAAAACTCATAAAATTTGCAGAAAATACCAGTTTGAATATGCGAATAGCAACCTTACAGACAAAGGTAGCTGCTTATGATCTACAAATTGATGTCGCAATGGATATTACCGGGAATGTGGACAGAGCGATTGATAAGCTGGAAGAAAAGATTGATTTATTACAGCATACCGAAACGGAATATACACAGGTAAAAGAAAAGCTGGAAGCGTGTGTTCGTAAACTATCTGCATTTGAACCTTATGAAAAAGAGAAATATCAGGCAGATCAAAGAAAAATGGAAAATTTACGGATGTTAAAGAGTATTCCAAATCCAACAAAGCAACAGAAAAATCAGATAGAAGATTTGATCGATGATCTGGAAAATGATAAATATCTATTTGATAAAGAACAGAATAAAATTGCCAGAGATTATAAAAAAGAAGAGACAGCCCTGACAGAAGAGTATTTTGAGTTATCTAAAAAATTGGCAAAAATAAAAGGTAATTTAGAAGCAGTAAATGATAAATATTCAAAACTGGAAGAAAGACTATCCGAAATCCCGGAGGAAAGTTTGGAAAAAGAATAAAAATTTACCATTTTTTCAATATTTTTTGACATAAATAGATAGGTAATTACGCCTATCTATTTTTTTTGTATACAAAAAGGAGATAAATTTATGGAGAAACAGATAATCAAAGTTCCATCTGAAGAGATGGCAGCGTCTATCAAAGTTGATTTGGCTAGATTGCAGTATAATGCGATAAAAGCAAATAACTTACGAAATGAAAGAAATGCTTTTCTGAAAATGATGGGTATTCAGGACACAATGGATAGCATCAATCAGAGAAATATGACGAAGAAATCCTCTGAATTACAGACCCAGTTTAATGCTGCAAATAAGTGTTTTAAAGATTATGCATCAGATTTCGCAGAGAAGTATGGTGTTACCATTGATGCGAACTATCGTGAGGTAGCAGAGTTAAATTTTGCAGATGCTTTCGATATTGTAATCGAGCAGCCTGAAATCACACAGGAAAATGCTGATTTCTATGAAGATATGCAGGCATTAGGTGATTCTGTGAATGCAATGGAATCCGAAATTGCAGCAAGCGAGCTGGACTATTTTGGAGAGGACCAAAAGCTTAGTGATGCGATTTCACAGATGACAAAAACAGATGAGGAATATCGAAAAGAAGCCAAGGATATTATGTCTCAGTTTATGCCGGAAGCAGAAGTGAAGAATGTAGTATCTAATGAAAAGTATGCAGAACTGGAAGAGAATGCAAAGAAAGGCTTTGTAGAGAATTTACAGGATAAATTCGAAGGCGTTTCTGCAATCGATATTGTAAAACATCCACTTGCAAGTTTCGCTACTGCAATTCAGGGCACAAAGTTAGAGACTATGATTTCTACCTTACAGACCAGAGATGCTTATGAACTGGCAGGCATGGCATATCAATCTGCATATAATACAGCTATGGCAATGGGTAATCAGGCAATCAGTGCAGGTAATGTAGCACTGGATACCGTAAAAGATGCAGCAAGGGATGCAGCAGGATATGCTGCAAAAGAGCTGGGAGAGCTTTATAAAAAAGCTGGAGAAAAGTACATGAGTGTACTAGACCGTGCGAAAAACTTCTGCAAACAGATATATTTGGATGTACATAAAGCCTTCGATGTTACAATGGACTTTTTAACATTAGGATGTCATTCCAAATGCGCAGCAACAAAGGCAATGAAAGCTTTTGAGAATGTGGAAATCTGTCAGAAAAAAGTAGATGATTTGAGTAAAACCGTAGCAAACTTAAAAGCACAAATGCAGAAAGAACCTTCTGCCGGAACACGTAAATTATTACACGAAGCACAGGCAGAGCTGATTATTGCAAAAGCGGAATTAAATAGCAGTAAGGCTTATAATTTCGCATGTCCTTACAAAAACATGGACGAGGCAAAATCATATTGGGCTGAAATCGGTGTGAAATCTTTTGGCGTAGATAAAGACGGTCATAGCCAGTCTCCTGCGCAGAAGTTGGAAAATACCGTAAAGAAATGCGGAGAGAAAATTGTAGAAATTAAGAATAATGCAATTAAGTCTGCAAAAGTATTCGGATATAGTGTACAGTGTGCAGCTTATGATGCAAAGGCTAGTATTCATCTGGCATTAGAAAGAACCTGTGATAAGCAGATCAATAAGATACAGACCCGTATCAATGCTTTAAAACAGGTAGACCAGAGTATTTCCAGAACTCAGGCAGCATTAGATCAGGCAAGAACAGAGTTAAATGGAATGATTAACGGTTCTAAGGATATACAGGAAAAATATACCTATAAACCTTCTGAAAAGATTACAGGTGCGATTGAGAAGATGGAAGCTCTGAAAGAAAAACAGGGTGGTACTTTAAATCGTATTCAGCAGGCAAGATATGATGACTTACAAAATAAGTTAGCAAAAGATGTTGCCAAAGGACAGGCAAAATTAGATGCTCAGATGGATAAGGACTTTGCCGAGTTATCCAAGAGAATTACCCATATGGAATTTGATTTGGATGACCTGAAAACAGAAAAAGAAAAAGCAGATAAAAAGATTGACGCTTTACAAGAGAATCTGGATGCTAAAGAAACAAAGAGATCTGCACAGGACGAGAAATTTAAAGCCGCAGATAGTAAGGCAAAAGAAGCATCTGAAAACATCAAAGATTTGGAAAATGATGGTCCTGAAATGGAATAATCAAAAGAAAGATAAGGATTGGTTTTTGCCAGTCCTTATTTTTTTACCAAAATTTACCACTATTTCCAAAATTATCTTTGTCCTATACTAAATATATCAAATCTTTTTTTAATTATGCAATTTGCACAAAAAATACATAAAAAATTTGGAACCGATTTTTCCAGAAATTACGGTTTTTTTTGACATAAATAAGGGATACAGAATATTTTTGGTATTTTGTGGAGGGGGTTATGAAGAAAAAAGAGTTTGATATTACAAATTTATTCCATGTATTTCTATTTGCTATTTTATTTCTGCTAGGCTTTTCTTATATAACGACAACAAATCCAGATAGTGATATGTGGTGGATGATGACCACTGGAAAATGGATTGTAGAGCACAAAGCATTACCGACAGAAAATGTTTTTGTGATTCATGACGGATATCATATGATCATTCAACAATGGATTCCAGCAATTTTGAATTATACATTATATCATTATTTTGGAGTATGGGGACTAATTACACTTGCAACTGTGTTATTTGGGGTAATCTTCTTTTTACTTTGGAAATATATCGGATTATTTTCCAAATCATTACCATGTAAGGAAATCACTTTTGCAATCAGCATACTATTTTTACTGCAGCTTTTAACAACAAGACCTACGATATTCACCATTTCGATATTATTAATCGAGATGATACAGTTGGAAAAATGGCATAGAAATAATAACTGGAAACATTTGATAACATTACCTTTTTTATCTGTGCTTGAAGTAAATATTCATTCCAGCATCTGGCCTATGATGTTTATATTTGCATTACCATATTTAGTGCCTGGAATTTTAGATGGATTCCGTAACTTTCTTGAATCCTGCAAGAAAAACATTGGACTTTTTCTTGTATTATTAATATGCGTAGCAGTAGGAGGCATCAATCCAAACGGTTATGAAGGAGCGTTTTATTTATTCAAATCGTATGGAAATGGCAAAGTAATATCTACGATTCAGGAATTACAATCTCCGTCATTTTCTTCTTTTTGGGGATTTTTACTCGTAATTACCGTAGCAGTTTTTGCAATTTATCTTTACAGATACAAAAAAGCGATTGATTGCAAGAACATTTACCTGCTAGGGGGTACTTTGGTTTTAGCCTTTTTACATATTAGAAATTTTTGGACCGTAACATATGGTATTGTTCCTGTATTATGCGCTGTTTTACCGCAGACAAAATGGGATAAACATATCGTTTCTATCAAAAAGGGGATTGTTTATATCATAGGTGGCGTAATTTTACTGATAGGCGTTGTGATAAAATCTGTGGGTAGTGCAAAGGAAACACTAATCAAAATGCCGGTACAGGAAGCAGAGTATTTACAGGAAACAGTTGCTGCGGATGACATCATCTTATATACTCCATTTTCTTATGGTGGATATATGGAATGGTCCGGATTTAAAGTTTATGTAGATGCCAGACCGGAACTATTTCAAAAGTCTATCAATGGCATAGAAGATTTAGACGAAGAAATTTATAATGTGCAATATGGCATTGCAGACTATGATGCCTTTGTAGAAAAATATCACTTTACACATTTCTTGGTGGAAAATAATACGTCTATGGAACTGTATTTAAAATACAGTGGAAAATATATAATGCTTGAAAAAAGTGAAGATTTTGCAATTTATGCTGTAAAATAAGACCATTTTTTTCGTAAAAATTTACATATATAAATGGTAACACGACACATAAAAGAAAGGATAGCATTATGACAGAAAATGAAAAATTACATCTGTTAGAGAAACGAGTAACGGATGACGAGAAATTGCATTTACTGGAAAAATACGTAACGAATGAAGCTGCAAAAAAAGCACAGCAGTTTCGTATAGAACAGACCGGAAATGCAAACTATGGCAAAATCATTTCCGCTGCAAAACGTATTATTTTTGATGATCATCAGGCAGAAGATTTGAATTTTGAAAGTGGTCAGAAAATTGCAAAATTACAATTAATGATCGAAGCTGTAAAGTATCTGATTGAAGATGTTATGGGACTTACCCCGGAAGAATATGATGCTATTTATTCAACAGCTTTAAATCAGAAGACAACATTACACCATGCTATAAGAAAAATTGCAAATGCTGCAAGTCCAACCATACTTCGTGAAGCAATGTTTGACAACAAAAAGATTCTGTTCCGACTTTGCTGGCCCGAATACTACAAAGAACATTATGCAATTCCCAAGGCAATGGACATCTTTAATTGTACAGGCGAATTAAAAGGAAATTTAATAAGAGCCAGCGCAATCAAAGATTTTGAAGATGAGCCTGAACAGGAAAAGAAAATCTTACAGAATGGTAAGTTTTCCACTGCAAAAAAAGAACGAAAACGTGTTTATAATCATGGACAGGAAGTAGATGATATTATTTACTGGTCTATGAAGCAGATATTGCCATTATTCGAAATGAAGACAAAAGACTTATATCTGTCACTTGCAAAACCAAGAGAAGCTGGTTGGAGTAAATATGGTTTTGTAAAAGTAATCGAAGCAAGAGGATGTTATCCTACACCTTTGGATTTCTACTTTTTAAATTCTCCGATGGAATATCAGGTCGATCATATTGATGAGTATATAGAAGCAAGAAATCAGGCAAAATTACCTCATGTGAAAGCATTAGACATGATGTATGAAGCATATCAACAGTCTTTGGAACATGGTAGATATTAAGGAGGTATCCTAATGTACACAATAGGCAAAGGCAGCAGAAGTACTTTTGGAGATAACTATGATGATGACTTCGATAAGGAACTTTTCTTTGAAGAGGAAGAAATCAAAGAAGATAATATTAGAGAAGAAATCGAACAAGAAATCTCAAAGATAGACGATACAACACAATATGGCAATTATACCTGGAGCGATTTTAACAGTGCATTCAATGAAGCCAAATATATTACCGGGGATTATTCCAACGCAATCTATATAGGATGGACATTGATCGCACCGACAATTAAATCCAGAAAGTTAAATAGTGTACGTGGAGATAGATACAATCATGTACAGGATTTAATGCAGGAAGCATATTTAATCATTGCAAAAAACATTGAAAATTATGATCCTACTAAAGCACAGTTTTCCACTTATATCGATAAATTTCTGGTAGGAGCAAGTAGAGAAATCGAGAATCCGGATGTATCCGATTATCAATTCCGTAAAAAGAATATTCGATTTTTCTCTTTTGATGATTTATCCGATCCAGATCAGGAAAACAGCAATAAAAAGACATACACTTTTTCCGATGAACATGCTTCTGTGGAGGACATCATTGATCAGATGGACAGAGAAAGATCCAGTCAGTTATTTGAGCAGATGATGGAACAGACCCAAGTAGAAGGAGAAGTGACAAAGGATGATATGTATACGAATGTCGTATTCTTACATAAATTCCTTGGTGGAGTAAATAATCTGCCACATTATGTCAGAGAAGAAATTGAAGAAAGTTTAGGCATGTAAGGGAAAGGGGGGTAGCGATATCCTCCTTTTTTATGAAAGAGGCAAACATGGATATACTAATTAATGAATACTATAATTTAGAACAGACATTAGAATTAGAACAATCTATTATCTCAAAAAAACAAAGCCATAATGGATATAGTGTCGAAAGAGAATATATAAATTCGAAAGAATATCATGATAAATTTGAAAAACTTGCAGTAAATAAAGATGTCCAACAATCAATTTATATACAAACAGGCAGATTATTAGAACATGTAGATGGACATGGCGAAGAAAAAATGGTAGCTATTGATGCACGGACAGGCAAATTCATAGTTGACAATTTTGCAAGAGAAGGTAGAATCGAAAGTACAAGTTTTACAAATGATGAATATTTACTAATTCAAAAATCTAAAAATAGTGTTGTACTCATACATAATCATTCTGAAAATGGCAGACCATCCGCACAAGATTTGCTAACATACTTAAATGACTTACATATTAGATTATCAATTGTTGCTTGCCATGATGGAACACTTTATGAAATACGTGATGTAAAAAATATATTTAAAGAAGTTTATGAAGATACATTGGAAAGGACAAAGAAGGATGTGTCAAATTTAAAAGAGGCTAAAAGAATAGCCATGACAAAAATATACATATATAATGACAAACTACCAGAAAAACAAAAATTATTTGATATAAGGAGGTTATAAAAATGATAATTCCCTATACTGATGAAACACAACATTGTGTTATGGATGAGTCCGCACGACCTTATGAAGATAATGAAAAAAAGATTGAGCTTACAGCAGACGATGAAAAGTTTTTCCAAAATCTTTTGCATGAAAAAGAAAACTCATAGATAAACAAAAAGAAAGGAACTTTATTATGTTGCAGTTAATGATGAAAAACAAACTGGTCATGATTTATGAAAAGAGCAAAAGAACTGGATATCAAAACAATTCCTATTGACCAGACATGAAATCAGGAAAAACGACAACAAAAACAAACGTAGCTAAAGCTACGGAGTTCCTGTAATATTATGTGATTATTTATATTTTATTATCACATAATATTATGCAAGAGATATATAGCAATACAAATTTTAAGAGATGCTGTAAAAGGCATCTCTTTTTCAGAAAATAATATATAATTTCATAAAATCCCAACAGATTTTAAGACAATTTCAAAAATTATTTTACATAATATATGTAGGTATATTTTTCGAGAGTAGGGTAGATAATGCAAAATTATGTAATTCTTTTTGTAATCTGTTTTTTACTTCTGTTTGGGATTTTATTTTTTTTAGACTATCGATATCATAAATATGTGGTGCGATGTATTAAACAAAGCGAACGTTACAAACAAATCGAAGAGATTAATCGAAATTATTATTTCTATACCATAGATCCCAACTATTATTTCGAACGAGTATTGAACAGTAAGCAGCAATTCTATAAATTTGATAGCGTTAAATATGTAAAAGATTGTATCTATAATAATCCGGAACATTATAGCAGGCTGGTAGAAGAGATTAAAAAAAACAAACGGACCTTTCCTTTATATAAAAAAGCGGTGAATAAAGCATATAAAATATGTGCATCCGGGAATTGTCTTACACCGAACTTTTATTATAGACGATTGGAAAGAAAATTATTAAAATCATTATTAAAACATCCTGTAACAGAAGTAAGGTTTTTGTGTTATTGGTCTTATACCAGTCCACAGGGAAGAAATAACTATTATAATGAGAAGACATTTTCCTTTGCGAGTATTCAACGATTTACAGCAGATGCGATGGAAAGAGAACGTATCAAAAAAGAAAGAGAAATGGAACGCAGACTCCTTTCCAGTTCCTTACGATATGATATTTTAAAGCGGGACGACTTTAAATGCACTATCTGTGGCAGGAGCGCAAAAGATGGTATCCAATTGCATGTAGACCATATCCTTCCGGTTGCTAAGGGCGGAAAGACAGTCCCTGAAAACTTACGGACATTATGCAATGACTGTAATTTGGGAAAAAGCGATAAATATGATAAAAAAGGCAAAAACTAATACTATATCTTGTATATTTGTGAAAATAAACCACAATTTTTCACAAAAATCAAGAATTTTTTGACATATATAAATATAAAAAATATTAAGGGGAGAGATTTATGAAAAATCCGAAAACGATATTAATCGCAATCATCATTGCTGTCATAATCATTGTAATTAGTGTTATTTTTATCCCTGGTATAAATGATACTTTGCAGCATACTGCAACAGAAAACAATAATATATTTTCTGTATATGAAATAGACAAGTAGGAGATGTTATACCGGCAGCATGAGAGTAGATAAATTAAAAACAAACTTAGGCGATACTATAAAAATTATTTTTAAGACAAAGATGGAATATGAAAAATGGTTACAATACGTAAAAGACGTTTGTATAACCTGTGAAAAAGTTGACCTCATATTTCAGGTAATTCCCAAAGATTTAGAAGAAAATGCCACAGAAAATTTGGATACCGGGGAATATACAATTTTGTTATTACCGGAAGTCACTGCCAGAATTGTCCTTGGCTTTATGGAATTGTGTGTCATACGAAAAAGGAATCCATACTAATACCTATCTTTTTATGATAGGTATTTTTTATGCCCATCTTTTTTGTGAAATTTGACATATATAAACAAAGAAATGTTTCAAATAATATTATGAATTGGAGGAAGATTAATATGAAATATATACCTATAATTGGTGATGTGGTTTTATACGGTGTAGGTACAACTCCCAAAGTTGTTGTGGATATGAAGAGCAATGAAAATTTTGGCAGTTGCTGTTATGATCGAAAATATCTTCTTTGTGATGAATCTTTTATTAAAAATAGCAATGGCATGATTTCAGATGAAGAAATCGAGAAACATGGAATTTGGGTTGAACTTCGTGGGATGAAAATTCCTGATATCATAAAATGTGAAGACATTGCACCGTATGTGATAGAACCCGTACAACATTATTCTTTTAAACAAATGAAAGCAAAAACAGTTACTGTTTATGAATTGCCGGATGCTATTGATTATACAGATATGTAGCCAGATTTGACATAGGAATATTAATTGGATGAAAATTTAAACTAAAGGAGAAAAACAATGAAAACGAATAGAGAATGGATGGAGTTACTTTCAAAAGAGTGGAATGTATCTAATACCACTGCCAAGGAAATGGTACATGCAATGCACCAATTAAAAGAACAAGATAACGTAAAAAAGTCTTTTCAGAATATAAAAGAGATAGACGAGTTAGGGAGAGATTAGATACCAAAAATATCTCAAAAAGATGAAAAAGAAATATCTACGGGAGAAATTGCTAAATATCTGGAAGAACATAGCATGTCTCTAAATAAATGGTTGGATGTTTTATTAGAAAATGATATATTAAAAAAAGAAGACATGTTGGAAAAATAAATAAAAGTGGACTTTATTTTTTCGAAAGTAGAGATGCATTATGAAAATAGTGAAAGATGGTATTGTATTGAGTCCAAAGGAAACACACACAGATGATGTCCAGGCATCAGATGCACTTGTAAAACAGAAGTCAGAGGAAATCGAAAAGAAATATGCAGAAGCCTTTCGATTACTGGCAAAAGGAGAAGAAAAAAATGATTAAAGGATCAGTGACCGTAGCAATCGGTATTGCATTAAGATATCTCATAATGTATCTTAAAAGTCGAAAATAACACCCAAAACAGTGTTATTTTTTTATTCAAAAATAGATAATTTACGATTTTTTTTGACATAACCTATTAGAAGTGAAAATATGAAAAATCGTATGTCTTTAAAAGAGAGGCTACGATATATAGTGAGGAAAAATATGCGAGAATTTCATGGAATAATGCCTAAATTTTTCTTAAAATCTATAACACTTGAAAATTATCATGGAATATCGGGTTATTATGAAATAGATAAAAAGAATAGGACTTTTTCCAATCCTGCAATACTTTCTGCAATACAAATGTTACTCAGTACCTATTTTAAGGCATTTTCTACCTATATTCCTGATAAATATACTATTAGATTAAAAATCAAGGACGCCCTAGCAGGCACAAAACAGAACTGGTTTTGTATCAACGAAAAGGAAACAGCTTCTTCATGTAAAGTGACAGGTATCATTGTGTTCACTGATCAGGAAATCGAAATTGGACAAGAGCTATCCAAAAATGGGCGTGTGAAATTTATAGGTGTAAAAGAACTGCAAGATATTGTTTCTACTTGGGAAATGAAATTCTCAAAAGCTGATAGCTCAGATAAAGATATCTTGTTCCCAGCGATACTTTATTGTAATCCTGCTACTTACAAAATCCCGAAACAGATTTGTGAAAAAGGGGTTTATCATAGGTTTGTAGGGTATAAAGATTGCTTTGTCATGAATAGATCCTTAGAAATTCCATTTTCTTATTTGCAAATGTTACGAAACGTTGCTTTTGAAGAGAGAGATAATGTAGATTTTCCGGCATATATAAAGATTATGGAAGTAGTAAATCAAGTAGTCACAGATGGAAAACTTATTTATGGTAACTATGGGACATCACTCGTGGCAATCAAAAAAGAAGATGAACTTATTCCATTTGAGAAATTATCCATAGATCAACAGGAACTGATAGGTCTGGTATTGGATATTGCCACCAGAATATGTATATTGAATCCGTATGCTAAAGATCTGGCATTGCGAGAGACCCCGGGAATTATTTTACTAGATGGATTGAAGGAATGTTTTTCTCCTGCATGGGAAAAAGTTCTTTTTGATTTATTACAATCGGAACTACCAAATATACAATTTTTATATTTCACTATGGAAAGATAAAAACTATAGATTACAAGATGCTATCACAAAGTCACAATCACTTGGGAAATCATTAACTGAAAAGAAAATGCAGGAATTCGAGATAGACGATAAATAGATGTCGATATTTGACATCTATTTTTTATGCAAAAACTCATAAATTTCAGAAATTTTTTGACATATAAAAATATAAATTCACAAGAAAGGATAAGAAAAAAGTGAAACAGAAAAAACATTTCTTAAATATGTATCGTATGTTATTTATTGGAGTCACAGTCCCGTTGATTACATCGATTATCAGTGTACTGGTTGGAATTACTACCACTACATCCGCAGAAATCAAAAATATCACAAAAAATTATATGCTATCAACGGTAAAACAATGTGGCACTACATTAGATAATAGTGAGGAATTATCTTATCTATCTTTAAAACAAAAAGCTCCGTTATATACGATTGTGGATGTAGATTCTTCTTATTTATATGTAGTAGATGGTCATACCGCAGAAATGCTATATCATCCACAAAAAGAAAAGGTTGGACAAGCGGTAGAAAATGATGCGGTAAAAAGTTTAATTTCGAGGATATCCGCAGGAGAACATCCAGAATCAGATATTATCGAATATAATTTTAAGGGAACTTTGAAATATGCAGCTTACTGGGTAGGCAAAAATGAAGATTATATCGCAGTAATTACAGCAGATGAATCCGATGTATTGAAAAATGTAACAGGTGTCACTATTCGCACTATTGTTACTTATGTATCCTCTGTTATTTTTTGGATTATTATCGCTCTGATTTCTGCAAGAGGTATTAGTAAACCACTACATCAAATTATGGATGTTATTGTAAAATTTTCAGAGGGAGATTTTACAGCAGAAATCAATACAAAGTCAAGATTACAGGAAACTTCAGCTTTGATTGAAGCAGCGAAACAATTAAAAGAGAATATGTTCGATACCATAGATAGTGTGACACATTCTTCTAAGGATTTATCAAGAGATATCATGTCGGTGAATATGTCCGTAAATATATGTAATACAGCGACAACGAATGTAAATACCACAATGGAAGAAATTGCAAAGGGTGCTATGGATCTTGCAACACATGCACAGGATATTAACACCCAGATGGCAATGGTAAATGAAGCAATCACCTCAGCAGCACATTCTGCGGATGATGCAAAAGACGCTTCGGACCAGATTTTAAATGTAACAGAAAATACAAAGAACACTTTACAAACACTAATAAATGCAAACGATAGCACTTATAATGCTACTGAAAATGTATCGAATAGTGTATCAGAAACAAATAATGCTATCCAGAAAATCCATGAAGCTGCAAACATTATCGCTTCCATTGCAGAGCAGACAAATCTGTTGTCTTTAAATGCTAGTATTGAGGCGGCAAGAGCAGGAGAGGCTGGTAGAGGTTTTGCGGTAGTTGCTGACGAGATTAAACATCTGGCAGAACAATCGAATACTTCTGCAAAAGAAATTGAAAGTGTAATTGAAAATATCATTGATATTTCCGAAAAGAGTACCGTATCTACTCATGCAATTCAGTCTGCAGTAGAGGACGAAAAACAGGCATTACAAAATATGAGTAATAATTTTGAACTGATTCGTTCCGGCATTGAAAATATCAGTACAAAAATCACTATCGTTGCTGAAAAAATGGATAGTGTAAACGAAAGTAAAAATACAATTATGAACAGCACAGAATCTTTATCTGCAATTTCAGAGGAAAATGCTGCATCTACGCAGGAAACCACAGCAACTATCAATGAAATGGCATCACAGGTGATTTCCATTGAACGAGAAATGCAAAATGTAACTGAAGTAGTAGAAAAATTAAATAAAGCTGTTGGCATTTTCAAAGTATAAAATGTGAGGTCTAATGGGAAATTTTCTGTTAGACCTACTTTTTTTATTTTTTTTAATTATTTTTTGACATATATAGATAGACAAAATGATAGGAGTAAAGATAAATTATGCATATCCAAAAAATAACAAATGATACAAACCCTATGGTGACTTTAGTATTCGGAGATATACAGGAATACAAAGATTATATGAAGGAAATCACAAACATTAATAAGAAGATAGTAGGAGATCCAACGATTGCTATTTCTGAAGAGGTCTTATCAAATATCCTTACTTTATTCAAAAAGACAGCAAAGAAAAAGAAAGATACTGGAGAAGTCTATATTACCTTATCCGGATCACAATTAGTTTCTATTTTGCCGTTATATTTTGGAATGATATTTCTAAGAACCGCCGAAATCACACCACAAAAGAATGCACAAAAGACCATCCCTAACAGGACAGAAATAGCGAATCCTAAGCCAAACAGGAAAAAGAAAAATCCAAATCTGCGGGATGATATGGTGAGATTATGTGCAGAGAAAATCAGTTAGTGATGGGAGGTAAATCATAATATGGACCAAACAGCAGAAATATTGGTCGAAATTGCAGATCAAAACTATTTGCGTGGAAATAAGACGGCTTATTTTTCTATATTGACAGGTACAAATGGATGTAAATTAGAAAATATCCCTGGTAGTGGACAGGATTATCAAACGATTATTGACACTATTCATAGTTATTATCAAAAACATCCATCTCAGAAGATTATCGAGGGATATCAAACCGGACTAAAAGTAATGCTGAGACAAACAACAAATGCAGCAGGATTACAAAATTTTTTGAAAATATTATTCTATGAATTAGACAAAGAAATAGATTACAAAGCCAGCTTTTCCTTGCCTGTTGGGGATCTGCTTTTACAGATGAAACAAATTATACGGACCTATCATTTAGAGAGTGTCTGGAATAATTATGCAGGTAAAGTAAAAGAAAAATATGAAATAATAATATAAATATTTCTATTTTTGCCTATTTTTGCGGATTTTTTTGACATATATAAATAGATAAAAGAGGGACACAAGATATATTACTATATTTTGAAAAATAATTGAATATGGCTTGTTACTTTTATCTGTAGATGTTATAATACATTTGCCTGGATACAGCAATGTATCTACCACCAAAAGTGGACAACTGTACTAAGGGGCCGTACAGCGGGGATCTGGCCTCGACAAAAACCATCACGCACGGCAGCACCCGGATATAATGCTGAGTAGGTGTGAGACCTACACCGTTGGGATGGCAACATGATAACCAGACATACGAAAGAAAAAATAGCTATGGATTGAGTTCCGTAGCTATTTTTTTATACAAAAGATTGGAGTTATTATGATTTCTAAAAAGAGTATGAATGAACTTCATAGAGCAATAAAAAAATATGATAAGTTAGTAAATAAAACATATCTTTTAGCTTATAAAAAAGATGAATCGACTTTTGAATTTATAGAAATAAAAATCGAAGAGTGTAATTTCTGGCATTTATTAGGTTGTAAACTACCAACAAGCAAGACAAATAAATATGATGAGCATCATCATATTTATTATGAAAAGTGTTTAAATGGAGAAGATATTTCACAGGATTTATCCTATGCGGAAGGTCATAAAGAAAAAGATGTGGTAGAAAAAAGACAAACAATAGAATCTGTTTTTGATTTTGTATCAAACGCAAAAGGATTAAAGTTATCTAAATCTGGTGAATATAATTTCCAATTAGCTATAGGTTCTGTTATAGGAATTATTGGATATAATAACAATCACAATGTATATTATCCTAAAACAGCACAAAATAAGGATATTAACAAAATAATTACAAGAACTTATTCGACAAGAAAACTAAATAGAATTACTATTATTTTAAGTAAAAATAACAATAGTTTGGAATATAACCATATTGAGTTCGAAGCAGGAAAAGACTTATTTGCAAAACTAGCTGATCAATTTAAAGATATTCCTTTAAGTGCGGAATTACTGCAACTTGCAAAAGAATATAAAGAAAAAATAGCAAAGTTACCACAAGAAGATGGATATAAACAGATTGGAATTTTATCAAAGAAAAACACAGCTCCAAAAGTAAAATCTGGGTTTACAATAGAGAATTTACAAAAATTTAAAGAAATAGCTACATTTATTCCTAAAACTGATATTTATATTATTGGTAACTTACGAGAAATCAATATTAAAGAAATAAATAATAATACATTTGAGATCGAATTGATTTATGATGATAATGAGAATGATGATGTATAAATTACATTGTAAACTTTGCCTGAAAAATCCTTTTTGGAATTCTTGTATAATAAATAAAAACAAGGAGGATTTTTTATGTGCGAGATGAAAATGAACAATCCCATTACTGCTAAATTATTACAAAAGTTCTTACCACAATTTATTTATGAAATGGCTGACTGCTTATGGTATTATCACATGACAGACGGCAGACCGGAATTACAGGATATGATACGTAAGCAAGATGCTACTGACATCAAAGATTTATTTACCTCTACCGCTTATGATATTTATGCACAAAATCTGGTCTTACAGGAAGTATATCCAAACGGCATTAAAAAATTACCAGATGTCATTGCTTATGTATATGGAAAAGATAGTGATGAGATGGTAATTGTAAAGGATTTCTTTCAGATACATGAAAAAGATATTTGGTATTTACAGGATTTGTGGACAGATGCCGTAGAAGATAGAAGATTACAACAGATATTATGTAATTTCCAACAAATTATATTGGAAAGACAGCCCTGGCAGACAGAAGATCTGGAATTGCCTTATCCACAGATGATGCAACATTATATCGACCACTTGCATAATCTACAAAGGTAACCTATAATAAAAATATTGGAAATTTTTAAAAAAATATTTCAAAAAATATCATTTCTTGCGGATTTTTTTGACATATATATATGTAAGACAAATCAACATATCAAAGGAGATAAACAAAGATGAAAAAGTATATGATTACTGCACTGTTAATTACTACCATGATTTCCATGACTGCTTGTGGTGGAAAGAAAAATACCGATACTCCGGCAGAGGAAACCGTAGTAGCTACTAGCGAATCTGTGGAAAATCCTACTGCGAATGATGAAAAGGTAGTACTCGGTACCGTAAATAAAGAGGAAACTGCACCTGTAGAAACGACTACTGAGGAAAAGACTGAGGAAAAGACAGATGCAAAGGCTACTACCAGTCCTAATCCCAAGGCAACAGAAGCTCCTAAGTCTACTCAGGCACCGGAAACGACTGCAAAACCTAAGAGCACTACAAAGCCTGGTACACAGACTGCATCGGTAACAGCTACGACAAAGCCTGCTGCAACAGAAAAGCCGAAGAGTACGACTGCTCCAAATGCAACAGCTACCCCTGCTCCAAAAGCTACGGAAGCTCCCAAGGCGACCGAAACACCCAAAGCACAGCCTGTTACAAGTACTCCTGCACCTACTGCAGCACCGGTAGCCTGTCAGCATACAAACTATCACATTGAAAACGGACATGACACAGAAAATGTACCTATTGCCGGTGGATGTTATGAAGTATATAATTATAGCACAAAGGTATGTAATGATTGTGGATATAGTTTTGGTGAAGCTAAAAACAAGGTAAATGAAGTCCATCATGGATGTGTTATTACTGAAGGTGTAAGTGCAACCTGTACCACAGATGGACGTACCGCCGTAGAAGGTTGTGATTGTGGTGGTAGAGAAGAAGTTGGTGGCGATGTAATTCCTGCATTTGGACATGATTATCATGATGTATGCACCGATGAAATTTCAGAAGATCTTACACAGGTAAAGTGGGAAACCGTTTGCTATATCTGTGGTGATGTAGCAAATACCTGGTGGGAATAATCCACCATCCACGAGACCGAAAACAATCCTCCAATTTTATAAAAGGAAAAGAGATGTCCGAATTGTGGCATCTCTTTTTTTGCTGTGTTATGTTGTTATTTACATTATCTTTTTGAACATATCATACATGAATTGCAAAACATCGGCACTAATTTTCCTTCATATCCAAAACATATAGCACAATATTTAATATTTTCGCCATTTGGATCATTATTTATTTTAAGATACGGAAACTGATTATTTTCTTGAACTATTTTTACTTTTTGCTCTTTATAAAATTTCATTGTTTGTTCAAATGCCTTATTCAAATCTAAACTTACACTCATACACTTTTATCCTTTCATATCTATATTCCAAATATATTCTGGACACCATTTTGGCTTTGTCTTGCATCGTATTTTCTTACGAACTTGTTTGTCGAACTAGCTGATAAAAACGTTCAGATATTTACAGTTTGACAAGATCTATCTGTAAAGTAATTTCCATCCACTTCGCCATATTTATCAATTAAATACTGAATCACTGTTTTATAATCCATATTAAGCAATTCTGTTATTCATAGACTATAATCGTTTTTTATGTCTGATTGCATGCCAGTATCATCTCCATTTCATATTTTTCCTGCTAGGGGATGGGTGTTAATAGTTTTCTGATTTTGTACTATGCTTATTAGATTTTTTATAATATAATGAAAATGTTTCATTGTATATCAAAGATAAGCTGAGGAAAATGAACTGATGGTAAAATATTTAAACTATATATATACAGAATTATCAAAAATAAAAGAGACTGAAATTGTTGATATATTGCTTCCTGAAATATTAATATATCAAAAATACTGGAAAAAATATTCTTGCGATAATTCCCGTAATCCATTTTATAAAGAAATACCAGATTCATATAATACACATCATTTTATTCTTCCAACAGCAGAAAATGTTTCTATTAGTTGGGATATAGATAAATTATACAAATTGTCTGAAAATATTTTTTTAAATTACTTATCTTTAGCCGAATTTGAGACATTGATTCAACATGATTTAACAGCATCCAAAGATGAATTTGAAAGTATATCTCAAGAAGTCAACACAATCAATACTCATAGATACAAACCTATTTTAGTTATGCATTTTAAACCAACCAATAATGATATTCTTATTGATGGACGGCATAGATATATAGAATATAAAAAACTTAAGTCATCTGAAAAAATACCATTTTATCATTTAGATGATGAAATGTGTATAACAAGCATTCTTACAAAAAGAGAATTATTAACCTATATTATTTTGCATAATATAGAAATAATCAATAATTATATAACAGGACAAGGAACACTCAAAAAAATAATAAATATTAAGAATTGTATGGAAAAATAAGTTCCGCTGTAATTTCCAAAAACTCATCATTATCCTTAACATTATTTTCCTTATTCATAATATTTTCATGCTGATAAGATTTACCCACTTCCGCTAATTTTAAGGGTGGATATGCTTTTTGCAATATTTCGTCTTTCATATTTTATAATACCTCCTTAATGTGAACTGTTCCTACTTATATATGTCAAAAACTTTCTGATTTTTCCTGGTTTCGCGGATTTTTTTGACATATAAAATAAAGTCCACATAATATTAAAGACTTAGGCAAGAGGTGATTCGTAAATATGCCAAGTGATAGAGCAAATATCATAAAAAAAGAAATGTTGCCAGCCTTTTTAAGTGATCTGGATAGTCATAAAGTCACAAAAGAATATTGGGATGAGTGTAAAATGGCAAGAAATGCATTCACTCCGGATGATATTCACAAAATGCAAATGATGTGCAGACATACAGATGATAACAAATAGGACAAATCCACTTGTTTGCTGCCAGGGAAAGGTTTTTTGTGCCGGGAATACCGACAGTGAAAAAGCTGGTGTCGGGAATACCTACGTCAGGTATGATAAAGGGTGTCGGGAATACCGACATCCTTTTTTATGTTGTGTGGAGAATGGACTAAAGGGATGATATGCAAAGTGCTCCCCTTAGCAGGCAAAGAAAGCGAAAAGGTGAGTGATGAGAGTGAAATTGGTATGGACACTAAAAATCCCCAAACCTTAGTATTAACGGATAAGATGTTTAAGCTTGAAGATTATATGCAAGACAATGTCGAAGCGAAAAAGAAAGCAGTAAAAAGTTATAAATCAGAGGCTGCAAACTGGGAGTAAGGCAAAGAGAGATCCTTTTTAGGGTCTTTTTTGTCTAAACTATATAGATTTTTATGGATTTTTTTGACATAATATAAAGAGAATATTGTTTGCAAACAGGAGAAAAATATGTATATCAATTATCAAATACTTACACCAGATGAGTTCCTTGCTGTGACAAAAATGAATCCAGATATGTGGATAGGATATTGCGAAATCCTAATTTTTCCGGATGGAAATATTTCATTAGCTAGACCATCTCACACGGAAACAGTTTTTAGCTATTATGCAAGGAAAAATCATGTAACCAGAGACGAGATAAATAAGGAAATTCCTGAATATTGTAGCCCATTACATTATATTATCGAAAAAGAGAATCTGGTGTCGGTATGGTATCAATTCATCATCTGCTCAGAAAATATTACGCCGAAACAGGAGGAAACGTTGAAATTTTTAGTAGATCATCAGTTGGTAAATGAAAAATATGTAAAAACCTATAGTCACGAATATAGTCTTGCTGTAGCAAGACAAAATATGGAAAAAGAAACCTGAGCAATTGCTTGGGTTTTCTTTTTAAAGAGACTATCTTTGCGGATTTTTTATACATAATATAAATAGGAAGGTAAAGGACAGCTGAACGGAACTTATAAAAGTATATAAACAACTGTTGAATTTTATAAGTTATTAGTATCGAATAAAGTAGAGGAGCAAAGAAGGGAAATTAAACTGTTCTTCTATGCATTATGAATAGCAAAGGAAGGTTAATATGGATAAAAAAACAATGCAACTATTAGATAGAGTAAAAAACGAAATTGCAAATAGAATGTTTGCACAAGAAAGAGGCGCAGATTCCAAAGGTAATATATTATATTGGAAAAGACGATTTGCGGAAAATGCTGCGGAGAATATCATCCATGACATCCCTATACATACAGAATTATTCCACTTTGAATTTCCTCACTACCAAGGCTATTCTTTTACTTTAACAAAAGAAGACAATGATGCTTTGGTATTCATATTAAATACCCCGGAAAAACAATATATCGCAAGAGATGATATAAAAGGGTACAAAAAGACATCTTATGAAATGGCAGAAGTAATGAAGGAAAATGGACTTTATTTTGCACCGGCGTACAATCAGGCATTTGAATGTTTACTTATGAGGATGATTCCCGGTGAACGTATTTCTTTAAATACTGGTATGGAATTATGTTGCATAACTAATGAAAATAATCAGGTAGAACTAAAAAAGACTTTTGATGGTGATATTTTTCATGTGACAATCGATGATATCATTTTTCATGTGACAATCGATGATATCCGTAATGCAGAAACATATATCATCAATAAAAAGGATCCAAAATCTATCCAAAATCTTTATGGACAGGCATATGATACAAGAGTGCAGGCATCCAATACGAGAGTACGTATGGGGAATGAGGATGGATACTCTATTTTGCAAAAGATAGAAAATCACATGCAAGCGAAATATTCGTATTTCTATAATATAGGACAATGTAAATTATCTGCAGTTAAAGATGAGCAATATACAGTAACATGGTATGATAGTGATGGAAAAGCTTTGAAAAGGCAAATGGTAGTAACTATGTTTGGCTGGGCGAAGAATTCTATGGCTTATCTTGGCAACGTAGATAGCTATGGTTGGATAAAAGATACACCACAATATAAGGGTGAATTATTCAAAGAATTAAATCATTATGCATTCCAAAGAAATAGTCAGGCATTTTTAAAAGCTGCATTTTGTTATGCAAAAGACAATAAAGAAGCCTTATTTTTATCTATGTCTGGTTTAGAAGAACAAATAAATCACAGCTTTGATTTTGTAACATATGCTTTTCATGTTGATGAAGATGGTACAGAGAAAATTCTAAAATTTACATATGATCAAAATGAAAAGAAACATAATATGCCGACAAAAATAGAGGAAACCACGCAACAGAAATTTCTGGAATTTCTTAATGCTAAGTATGATGAACGCTGCCAGCAAATTGAAAACGCATATGAGCCTATGATTTCAAAAGCAGTAGAAGAAAAGACCGCCCTACGCAGAGAAGTAATAGCTGAAGTGTTGAGAAAACAGGAAGAAAAAGGTGTTATTAATCCACTGGGTATTTCTAAAGCTGATTTAGAACGAACGAAAGCATCAGTCCGAAATCTAACAGAACAATTTATACAAACTAGACAAGCAGAAGAGGTCTCACGAGATTTTTTGGAGAAAGATTGATAAAATATATCATATTTGTTAGGAATATCATATATGAGTAAATTTGTTGAGTTGAAAACATCCTATAAAATACCGGAATTATTACAAAGAGATATTGATGCGTTACGAGAGGGTGTAGAAAATAATGTCTCCTATATCGACTGTCTGCAAGATGAAAACAGGAGTTCTGCTCATATTGTAACAGATTATGGACTGACAGAAGAACAGGCAGAGGAAATCATAGATTATTATTGTATGAGATGATACTAAAGATAGAATAATTTCTCTCTTTTTTTTCTCTTTTTTTCCAAATCTCTTCATTTTTTAAAAATTTTTATACATAAATATGTGATAGATAAATTTTGTTTTAAATATAAAAAAGGAGAACAATATGAAAAAGATATCATACTATGTACTTCTCTGTCTGCTAGGGATGTACTTTTTACTGTATAGTACACCGGTATATGCAGTCAAAAATCCGACCGCCACAGGAAAACCTGGAATTAAGGGATCTGGCGGTGGGGGTGGAGCAACCGGAGGTAATGCAGGAAAGGCTGTATTTCATCATCATGTAGATGGATGTTATCAGGATTTATCATATACACCAACATTCGGAGATTGGGAATATTTTATGTGGGGAACGAACTGCTTTGATTCCTCAGGCACAAATTCTTATCAGTATAACGGACATACCAGACGTACAGATGATGATGAGTGGAACCGTGCCATAGTCCGGGTCGGATGGGCCAGAAACGGGAATTATCCTGAGGATCAGATGTGGAATGTATCCGGCTATAAAGGAATTCCAACAAATGGTAATACAACACTGAATTTAGCATATTTTTGTGAAGGATGGGGTGATGTAGGAGACAATATTGTGAACACCAATTGGCTGCCCGATGAAGAGCAACCGTCTGAATTTGTAATTTTGGATCAAAATGGTACAAAAATTGCACAGGGAAAATTTAGAGATTATCCTTTTACTGATAATTTTACCTGGAATGGTAATAATCATGTTGGAAGTAGCGAATTCTATCAAGGCTTAAATATCTCATTACCGGAAGGAACGACACATATCTACGTGCATCTGAATTTTCATTTAAGAGGAAATGTCTGGTTTACTGCTGGAATCAGATCACTCAGTTTCAGTGGAGGAAATAAAAAAATATGTGCTTATGAGGAAGGCGATGTAGAACGTTCCGAAGCATCCTTTGGAGGAACAAGTGATGCTTCTGACACTGATGCTATAGGTACACCATTCAAAGGATCACAATTAGATCAAACGGGAAATGGTACTTTTCAAATACATGTTGTGAATGGAAACTTATTAAATGGTATAGATAACATTTCTTATTTAAACAATGTATCTGTCAGAGATTTAGCATATCCGGATATAATTAAAAATATAAAAATAAAAGAATCTCCAAATCGGAAAATTATTACTTGGGAAACTCCACAAAGTAATGGAACAGAGTACGAATTTAAGGCACAAACGTATGTGATTGATTACACAGAACCATCTGGGACAAAACTGATTATGGATACGGAAGCTAATTAAAAAATATATAACTATTTACTTGTGAGAGGGGAATTTTTATGCATTGCAAAAAACATACATTATTTTTATCTGTTATGAGTTTTTTGCTATTGGTTTACTGTATATGGAAACCTATTTTTTACTTAGATGATATTTGGATTTTTGGAAAATCACATGCCGCTTTGTATGGAAAGTTTTATAATGATGTAGATATCATAGTACCACCATTATCTTTTTGGATTATAAAGGGATGGTTGTTAATTTGCGATAATTACTTGTGGTATCGAGTATTAGGTGCGATTTGCTGGATACTGATATTACTGACTATCTCTAAAATATGTGCTTTACTTGGTAAAGATGATTTTTATACATTGCTTATCATAATCTGTTATAATTTCATTTCAAATTTCTATTTTGATTATAATAAACTTTGCCTATTACTCGTATGTATTATGATACTGATAGAAATGCAGTCGTATAAAAAGAAATCTATTCTGATTGGATTGTTATGTGGACTTTGCATTTTATCAAAACATAGTATTGGTGGTGTCGTATGGGTTGCCAGTATGTTTTTAGCACCATCCTGGAAAGAAAGAGGAATACGCACAGGTATCATGACGATTCCTTTGCTGCTAGGGACAGGGGTTTTGCTCGTAAATCATCAGATTACAGAAGCTTATCATCAGATATTTTATGGGATGTCAGACTTTGTAAATAATCTGCAAATAACGCCATGTATTATATGTTTGATCTTTGTGGTGGTATATTCTATACTCAAAGGAAAAAAATATCAATACAATCATAAATGGAAATGTATCTTTGTTTATGGAGTAGCATTTTTAAGCATCTGCTTCCCGATATTTGATTATGCCCATATTTTCCTAGGGACTTCTATTTTAACGATACTTGCATTTGATAATAAAAAGGAATATTTGGTTTTAACGACAATAGGTATTACATTATTTTTGGCATTCCATGATATATTTATCCAACATAATGTTACAACACTGGAAAAAGCACCATATACCAACACCAGGATATTGGAAATCTTAAAAACAAATACCGATGAAATCAATAATAGTATCGCACTACTGGATGCACCGGTTGGCAGTTATTGTGAAGATGGCATGTTATTTGATATTCCTTTTGTAAAATATGCGAATTTACCATTTACCGGAAATAGTGGCATCTATAAACAGATAGATATAGCAAAAGAGTTATTGACAACAAAAGAGTATATCTTATTGAAAAAGGAAAATATTTGCTCACAAATAGAACCTGATGTGGTAGAATACATAAAGGAAAATTGTGTATTAGTGAAAGATTTTCCGACACATAATTTATGGAAGGTAAAGGCGGGAAACGAGTTATGATATTTGACATACCCCTAACAGAAAAAGAAATTGCAGAGGTGAAGGAACTGTTGGAAGCGAAAGACCACTGTAAGGTGATTCCCCAAAAATCCTTTAATACGATATGGTTTCGTGGAGATAATGGGGAAACAGAATTACGCTTGAATTTTCTGGGAAATCTTAAACTAATTGTATCCAGAGTATGTTTTCATAATCGCAGACAAGGCACCATGACCGCTGTGCTGCAATTATTAGACAAATACTGTAAAAAATATGGAATTGTGAAATTATGCATCCAGAGCGTAGAGACAAAAGAGATGTCTGATTTTTGCAAGAAGTGGGATATCAAACCAGATCCTTATGCAAGTTTTCAGGTAAATGGATTTACGGCTGGAGACCACATCAAAGACATCGATTTGGAGTGAAAAAATTGTCGATGAAAACAGTTTTACATCTGGATTTCCGTGACTTATAATAATAACAAGGGGATAACATACATCTAAGATGAGTGATGATACAGAAATGTATTGTCGCTCATTTTTTTATACATAAAAATTTCACAATTTTATCCCTTAAAAATTAAGATATTTCCGATTTTTTTTTACATATATAAATAAGAGAGTATTACTATGACCTTTTTTACACAACACGCACCGATTTAATCAGAAAGAGGTAAAAATACATGCGAAAAAGAAAAATGTTATTAGGTGCCTTACTGTTAGGTATTGCGATTATTGCAGGCAGTAATGGCATTACCGTAGAAGCAGCAACAGGAAAATATATGTCACCATTGGAAATCAGTGAAGCTCTTAAAGCTGCTGGTCGTACAATGGATAATATTGTGAACAGTTCTTCCGAATGGCGGTATGGTGACAGAGTAGTAAATGGAAAAAGCTACAAAACATTAACTCTGGCGCAGAAATATTGCTTTAACCGTATTACCGGACAAGCAGCACCAATAATTGATAATGACGATGTTGGCGATATCGTATTTAATGGTACGAATGGAATTGCTGATAATACAAAATACACCATAGACACTTCTAAGGTTGGCAATGGATATCATGAATATCGTAAAATATTGCCAAATGGTGCAGAAGTGCCGGTAGGGTACTGGAAAAACTATGGACTTATCTATGCCATACATGGAGAGGGATTTGATGCGGAAGATGATACACTCGGCGCAGGTGGCTACTATGATACCACAAAATGGGGCACCTGGGCAAACTATCATGGTGTAGATTTTCATGCCTACAGTAAACCAAATAAATATCCATTAGTTGCCCCAAATGAACAAAATACAAAATGTTTTAATAAACAAATAAATAATTTCAACAGAAACTCTACTGCATGGATTGGATATTGTGCGATTTGTGGAGAAAAAATCAATCCTGGACTTCATTATGCACCTGCCTCTGCCATGAAAGAATTATCCGTAGTAAGATTCGGTGCCGAAGAAGTGTTTACCTGTCCTACCTGTGGTGGTATGGAAGGCACCTCTGTATACATTCATCAATGTAAGGCGATTTCCGCAAACAGATATTATGTAGCATATGATGATGGCACCGATGATCCTAATGTAACGGGAAATACCAATACCAGCACTTTTTATTATAATTTCGCAGACGAATATGAAGGAAAGACAATAAAAAGCCAGGATAAAAAATTAGCTGAATGTGGATTTGTAAGAGAAGGTTATACCTTTGCAGGCTGGTCTACTACCAAAGATGGTACCGTAGATTATCAACCTGGAACCACATTAAAACTTTTCCAAGACCCCAAGGTAGATAACAAAGTAACAACTCTTTATGCGGTATGGACTCCGAATCATTCTTATGTATCCGTAGATGCAAATACAAATATCTTTAATGGTGGAGCAAAATACAATGGTGAGACTGTTTATTTCAGAAAGGATACTTATCAGGTATTAAATAATAATAATCCGGGAGACCCTGCTGCACCGAACTTTATTAAGAGTACTTATACGATAGATACCACTAAGATTACATTGCCTGCAGGATATACCGTAAGCTTTAAAAGTGAAGGTACTACTCCTGATCCGATTACTGCAGAGACTGCATTTTCCGGATATAACTTTAAGAATAGTGGTGCAAATGGTTGGTTCCAAGCATCTAGTGCAACTTATACGTATGGATCGGAAGAAAGAGACCAGTCAAATCCAGATGTTATTACCTTGCAATTTACACAGAATGCTATCATTTTACCAAGTTCCAGTGCGTATAATAAGAGTTTTATCGGTTGGTATGATGGACCGGGAGACGATAGCAAATATGTAGGTACCACAGGAGATGAATATTATCCATCAAAAGATATAACTTTATATGCAAAGTTTTCTCAGATGAAGATTGATGTAAAATCTACATACTTCCGTGAACATGATTACAAAAACGATGCAGATGAATTTACAAATATCGCATTGGATAAACTTAAAAATGCAAACAACGCCGCTTTTGGTGCAAATCATGCCTATGGTAGATGGAATGGTACCGGAGCAGTAAATATGCAGATAGGTACTTTTACAAATACCAAAGATGAATATGTTTACAAAGCATTTTATCGTGTAAAAGGTACGACAGACTGGACAGAAATCAATACCTATGACGGATCTTCCGGAGCACCAGGAGATAAATTAAACAGAGACTTTGCTTATACCGGAAAAGAAGAAACCTATACCATTACGAACTCAGGCTTTTATCAATTAACAGCAATTGGAGCACAAGGCGGTAATATGCCAAATGGTAAATCTGGTGGTAAAGGTGGAAAGACTGAAGCTATTTATTATCTGAAAAAAGGAGATATTTTACATATCTGGGTCGGAGGTCAAGGTTATAGTGATGGTACCGGAGGATTTAACGGCGGTGGTACAGGAGAAAAAAATTATGGTGCCGGTGGAGGTGGAGCTACTACAGTTGTGTTGGAAAGAGATGGGAATCAAACAACGTTAATGATTGCCGGCGGTGGTGGAGGAGCAACGACATTATGTGACGGTGGCTCTAGTGTTAATATAGAATAATATTAAAAAATTTATTATGTAGTATGGCAGTCATATTAATAGTTTACACAAGTATCTCTACGTAAGTATAAAATGTCAACAATCTTATCAGTGATAGGAAAAACGACATTTCAAATTTATCCGCATTATAATATAAAAATACAAGACAAAAAATCTGCAGATGATACAAATTATTATATATGTGATGGGAGGAAAACAATGAAAAAGAAAAGAAGGGCATGGTTACAAGGATTATTGCTGGCTTGTTTTTTATGTGTGGCAGCAGTAATCCCAAGCAGTACAGTAAATGCGGAAATTATCTCACGTACACTTACCAGTCAGATTGCAGGATATTATTGGTTATGCGATAATGATCCGGGGAATAGTAACTATCTATACCATTTGATTTCTGAGCAAGAACATTATATCGGAAGTTATACATGGACAGATAAGAACGCATCCATAAATAATACCAATCTAAAAAATATGGGATTAGGTTTTAATTCCGCAAAGGACACCAGCCTGGATGTTACAAGCTTTACAGATAGATATTTACATATTGCTGCGGTAGATGCTGCGGGTAATATCGGACCGACTTCTACCATTGAAATTGCACGTACTAACGTTTTCAAACTGATATTTAATACAAATCATTTAACATATCAGATCAATCCTGGTAGTAATGTGCATCCGGGAGAATTTATTGTACAAGGTCAAGATTCCGCGGAAAAAATATCAGCACCTGGGCAAAATACATTAAATGCTTATTATGCATGGTATTATGCCGTAGATGGTACCGATGTGCCGAATACAGGAAGAGGTGTTTATGATGATGGAGTTTTTAAAAATTTTGGCGGAGACTTCCCAATCCCACATGCCACAGGTTGTACGTTTGTAGGATGGAATAGTAAACCGGATGGTACTGGTACTTATTATTCTGCAATGGGAGATGACATCGGAGATACCAAAATCACAGATAAAGTATTAAAAATCACAGATATTACTGGATCTAACGAATATGGACAAACCATGACGCTGTATGCGATTTGGGCAGATGGAGCCACAGCAAAGAAAGATAATACCGTTGTTACCAATCCTACTGATTTCAATACAAAATTTACCGATAATATCTCTGCTACCATTAATTATATTCCATTAAATACGACTACCGGATGGACGGCAATGGGTACCACCGTAATTGATAATGCTACCAATCAGGTGCAGAAGAGTACAGATGCAGCTACCTGGACAAATAAAGCATCAGTAACAAATAATGTCTATTTCCAAGGTACAGGTACATTTGGTATCAGCCAGCATTTATACAGTCCTGCAGGTAACAGACTTGCGAGTACAGATGCAGTTGTAGCAGCTACCAATGAAGTTTCCAGTGTCGTAACAAAGATTTCTAATACCACGGATAAAACCATTGTTATTTGGAATCAAAATGGGGATGCGAAAACAACACAGCTTACTCCAAATGGTACCACAGAACTTACCGATACTTTTTATACCGGAGATTATAATCATGAAAAAATTTTAACCATAGATTATCAAGTACAGGGAACTTATAAAGTTTATGGTTCCGGTATTTCCCGTACTCATGCAGATAGTAAGCCTACAAAACTGGGTATGCAAGGTTATCCCGCATTTATGAAAACAGATAGCATGGAATTAAAAATTGATGCTACAAAGCCTAAAATTACCCATTATGAAGTAAAACAGGATAGTCTGGATAATTATCCTGCAGATAAAATGGAAGAGGTTATGGGCAAAGGTTTATATACATCCTTTACCGCAACTGTAACAGATTATCTGGAAACTGAGAATGGTGAGTTTATTGATAAAAAAGATTCCTCGGGTATTCAGGGCGTATATATCAATATTTATGACCCTGCAAATACAGCCGATACGAAGACTTATCGTTTAACAGAACATGCCACAGAAAATACCACAGGCGGTAATGTCATTAAGGGTAACTACAATATTGCTTTAAATCTGTATGCGGAATTCCCTAATTCCAGCTTATTGATTTATAATATCTATGCTATCGATAATGCAGGTAATAAGACAGATGAAATGGATTATGTTACCGTAGATGGGAAACCAGGATATCCGGAAGGTGATACTGAAGTAGACCCAGGAGACCACAATGGCGGCACCGGAATGTTGAAAAATTTTTCTGTAAAAACAATTATTCATTCCACAGAAGCAGATGGATTTAATGTAGATCCCGAAAATGGAGAAACTTATTTCCAGATTGGTGACTTCGGTAGAGTAGAAGTATGGACCGTAGGTTATACCGATAGCATTTCTTTTGATTTTGATGATCTTGGCTTAGAGACAAAGAAAGAAATCGAAGATGGCAGACTGGATGAAATGTATAATATGGGACTTTCCCGCGCAATAGATGCAAATTTCTGCAGAGTAATACCACATACTTTATCCGAAACCATTAAACCAAACTACTTTGAGATTTATGATGAAGCTACCAAAGCAATAAAGAAAATCACAGAGTCGGATCCAAGATATGCAAAACTATTAGTAAATGATGCAGGGGTGGCTTATGCACAACATTATTATGTAGATGGTTGGACAAATGCTGGTACTAACGTAAGAATTCCTCCATACTATAAACTGCAAAAGGATGGAGATAAGAAAAATGCGGATGGTACTCCACAATATAAATGGGAAAATCATATTTATACCGCTATCGGTAATAAAAATGATGATACTACCGGCAGTACAAATCATTATATCCTTTGGGATACCAGAGCAAATGATGTACATTACCGTGTAACCCATGAAAGCTAAATGGGAAAAGGACTGTTTTATAACAGTCCTTTTTTCTTGCAATATTTTATAAAAAAAGTTATAATACTGCTTGTGTTTTACGGTTTTTTTAGACATATATTAATAGGTATATCTTATTTTTATATTTATGAGGAAAATATTATGAAGATCACAATGAGAGATTACACGTTTAACATTACCGGTAAAATTATCGTATATTTTTTCGCATTTGAGATTATATACTTAGCCTACCATATATTACGACTTGCTATCGGAGAAACCACAGATATTTTTTCCGGTATCTGGAATTGTATTTCTGCAATGTCTACGGCATGGATACTCGCAGGATTGGCTTCTGCTTGGAAACATTGGAAGATAAAAGGATTATTTATTTTCATCTTTTTTGGGTCTTTTGTACCTGTCCTTGCTACGAAATTCCCTAAATTCTCCCATGTTGTTGGTATTATCACGATGACCACCATTCAGCCGAATTTACTTTCCTTTATCATTGTAAATGTCGTGATGGGAGTGATTGCATGGATTTATGCGGGTGATGTACAGGCAAGAAAAAACGAAGGCACTTTATATGATGATATTTTTGAATAATGATAACAAACCACTGTACCAATCATACAGTGGTTTTTAATTTCGTAAGTTTTTCTTTTGCAATTTCATATCTGTATGGGGTTAAAAGTGGATACCAACATATTTCTTCCCACAACTTTAAAACACTATGCTCTGAAAACATAGTAGTATCTAATAATAACATATCTTTTTCTGTCAGGGGAACCATATAGATGTCGTGTTTGATAGCTATTAAAAATTCAGGATAATATATCATCTCTAAGCAAAAAGAATCGTGTGTTACAGATAATACCGGCAAATGTTTTATAAAATCAGATAATCCATGTAATGTTGTTTCAGATACTACATCCTCTAACTTTTTTGCTGCTAAGGGATACTTTTTTGCTGTGTTTTTTCCAGCAATCTCTAATAATTTTTGCATGGAAACTCCGAAATATGCTTGTATAATTGGAGTTACATAAGCGGATGTGTCGTAAATATTAAAATAAATAGAACATGTTTTTTCATAAACATAATCCATTAAAGTAACAGGTACAGCTCCGGGTAAGTATGTCTGAAAAATAATATTGTCCAAAGAAATGACGGAATCTATAGCTTTTTGACTCCTCAAACTTAATAAACAGGAGAGTACTTCTTCATACCATTCTTCATAAAATTGTCTTTTGTTTCCATGATTGAATTCAGATTCGATAACATCCAAAGAAAAAGTAGCAACTTCCAACTGTCCCTTTTCCTGAATCAATACTTCATTTTCTTCCCAGGAGAAACGAAAGCTGGCTTGTAAGTCTGCGACCTTCAAATTATGCATAGTACACGCTAATAACTGCCAATAGAATTTTAATCGTTCCTTAAAATAAGGCACTGTTTGATAAATGTTACATAATTTATCAAAATCTTCAAAAAAAGTGTCATCATAATTTGATTCGTAATCCATATTCCACCTCTTTTATTCCCCCTAATATAAAGAATTCTTAACCATTATATCTAATAAATTTATTTCTGTCTAGCACCACATTTTAGACGACATTTACGGATTTTTTTGACATAAGAAAATAAGAAATATTGAGGAGGATTTATTATGACTTTTTTATTGTCTTAGGGTATGTTTTTGCACTTATCATAACCTTTCTGATGTATGCAATGTGTTACGTATCTGGACAGGCGAATAGATTTGAAAATGACTTAGATCAGGAATTATTTATACAGAAGTTGAAGGAGCAAAAGCATGGAAAATAAAGTACCCATATTATATGTGATGGTAGGTCTCCCTGGCAGCGGAAAGAGCCACATTGCAGAGGAGCTTGCAAGAGAAAACAATGCGGTTGTTTACTCTATGGATGATATTCGAGGCGAACTTTGTGGTAATGTAGAAGACCAGAGTAGAAATGATGAGGTTTTTGGTATCTGGGTAAATAGGATTCGAAGAACCTTAAAGCATGGACAGAATGTAATTGCAGATGCCACAAATGTCACGAAATCCGGTAGAAGAAGCTTTCTTGCTATGTTCGATAGAATACCACATCAAACGATTGCACATGTAGCTTATAAAGAGGTCGAAGATTGTATCATTGATAATCTGGACAGACCTCATCCGGTACCACCTGATGTTATCTATCAAATGGCAAATAAATTTAGCTATCCGACAGAAACAGAGGGGTTTACAGAAATTATAACTCATTTTTATGACAGACAGAAAGAGGAAATAGGAAATGCAGTTTATGATGACCGCTAAGGTGGTAGATAAGTGAGGTTTAAAGATGATTACATTAAGAGCTGAAGATTTTACCAAGGAAGATTTTCAAAAGTTAAGAGAACTTTTCCATGTAAATGATACTACACAGGAGTTTACATTTTCTACACCAGTTGTAACTCAGAATAAAACAGAATATGAAGATACTGTGGATATTTGGAAAACATCCGTAAAAAGATTGATATCTTCCTTCCCGAACTGCTTTATAAATCAAAATTTAGAATTCATCGTAGATAAAAAGACGAATAATTATTTCCGCTTAAAAGATTGCGAAACGGAACTGGATATCAAATGTAAAGTGTTAGAATGGCTATCCAGAGCCTCCTGTTATGCAGCACCTTATCGAAGAGATAGAATGAATGAGGAATATCAGGATAATCTTAGAGGATATATCAATTGTTATCTTGGAACTGATTTTACGAGAGAAGAGATGGAAGAGATTTATGAAAAATTGGGTAATAGATATGACCATGCTCTTACCTTAGAATTTATCAACTCCGGATATCGTATGGAAGTGTTAAGTGGAAAAGAAAATGATAGTTATGAAAATCCAGAACTGTAAAGAGATGATTAAGAAAATCTACTGTGTCTTTTGCATGGTAGATTTTTTATAATATTTTTGTTTTCAAACTAGATTCGCGGATTTTTTTGACATATAATATAAAAGAAGTATATATAATTGTAATAAGACTTTGAGAGGACAAACATATGTATTTGAATCAATTTCGCTGGATAGATGATAAATATAAAATTGATTTTGAAATTCCTAAATTGTTAAAAAATACAATGGAAGAAGCGGAAGAAAATGAAATCCACACTATTCATTAAAACGATAGTAGATGTAATGTGAAACAGTCTCTGATCTTTAGATCAGAAGATGTTTAACTAGACCGAAGTGGAGATATGGAATATTTTGATGTTGCGGATACCATAGATGTTATTTGCAAAAATTTTGTATCTTCTCATACTATGACAAAGGAAAATGTAGCTCATATTAATGAGCGAATATGTGGAAACGCATTGTGTTTCTAATACAATGCGAGTCAACAATGGGATATTGTAACAAAAAGATATAAAATTGGAAGATAAGGAGAAAATACGTTATGCAAGAATTAACGTTTGCTTATATTTCTAAAGTACTAAAACAAATCGAAGATAAGTACCACCACTCTATAAAATTAGGAATAGCCGGTTCTTATGCCAACGGAAAAGCAACAGCAGAAAGTGACTTAGACGTTATTATTGATGGAGATTCCATGAGACTGGATATTGCGGAAGATATCAAATCAAGTTTCCCAATTCAAGTCGATACTTTATGGCTCGATTTATTAAAAAAAGAAGATGATGATATTGATTTATTCTGTAAGGAAAATGATTTACCTATAAATGAAGACTCCGTATATAAAACGATCAGAAAGGAGGTAATTTGGATTGACAAAAAATAAAAAGTACTGTAAATTTCGTGATTCGTAAATCTACTATGTCTTTTGCATAGTAGATTTTTTCATATAGAAATATTATAATATAAAAAACGTGTAGGTGTAATAAGTATAAATATACACTTAGGAATTCCGCATTTTTTCCTATCTTATCTCGGAATTCCGCATTTGTCGTATATATATTACGCGATTCCATACATTATACAACACATATAATACGACAAAACAATAAAAAATATAAAAATATATCACTTTTGCGAAAAAATTTGACATAATATATTAGGAACAGGAGGTTATTTGTATGACTGATTTCAAACGTGATGCTTATTATATGGTAAAAAATGCATTTCAACAGTCAAATGTTGTTTTTCTACTTGGCCCTAGAAAATGTGGAAAAACATATGCATTGACTCAATTACATCAAAATAGTCCTTTTTCAAAAATGTATAATTTTAAAGTGATACCGAAAGAACAACACTTCGATATCATTAGCAAAATATGCAATGATATTATCGAAGGAAAGAGTACCACTTATTTTTTAGATGAAACAACCTACTTGGATTATGCCGAAAATGAAATTGCCAGAATAGCGGAAAGTTTTACAGAAGCAAAAGCAAATGGGAAAAATCCAAACGTCCATATCACATTAACAGGTTCCCAATCTATTGCATTAGCAAGCTGGGGTAGAAGTGCTTTTGGTGGACAGGCACGTTTTATTAAAATGGACTTTCTTACTTATACAGAATGGTTGAAATATAAGGAAAGAACAGACGTCACAGAAGAATCCTACCTTGATTTTCTGCATGGTGTTAGAGAATTTTATAACGATTTTACAACGTTGGAAGAATATTTGAACGGATGTCTGGATGAGACAATTAAAAGTAATGCAAATGCCAGAAATTATATCTATGGTAACACATGTGATTTGGTAGATGTGAATAGCTTAAAAGATATGATGTATCTTACTTTATTCAAATTACACGACAATACCAGTAGTGCTGCATTTTTTAGAAGTGGTGGATTTTCAGATAAGTTAGCTTATATAGAAAAAATTATTTCGAAAAATAATCCGGAAAGCGTAAACATCGTAAGACGCAGGTTAGCAGAATCCCTTCTAAATAAATATAACAATGTAAAGACAAAAGATATTGATACGATTAAACAATGTTTTTCCTTTTTGATAAGATGTGATTTGATTGCTGCAACACCGGTATTTCCTGACTTTAACCATAATGTAAATGTACTTACGAATTTGGAAACAGATGGACTATATAATAAGAAGGAAAATTTATTTGGTCATGTGAATTTTACAATAGTATATCCATTATTCTATATTGAAATCTTAAAGGAAATATTACCCGATTATGATAAAAATCAGTTAAGTCATATGGTATTAGGTTCTATCGTGGAATGTCAAATGCGAGGATTATTGCCACAAGATGGGTCATTTGAGTATCATGACACAGAAGATAGAGAAATTGATTATATTAACCGAAATCATAGAATGGCTGTAGAGATTACAATTTCCAATAAACAGACAAAAGATATACATTTAGACTTAATTCCGGAAGAAGAGGAGTATTTGAAGGTTTTATTATCGAAAGATATTTTTAAAATGGATGGGAAAAATATCGTAGCTCCGTATTATCAGATGATATACAAATTGAGCGAATTGTCGCACCAGCCGGATATGCAAAGACCTATGGTAAATATATTGAATCAGTTGCAAAATGAAAACACGCAGACTCATACAAAAACAGATATCACACATGACTCACCATAGACTGGAAACAAATTAAGAGACCCCTATTATAGAGGTCTCTTTTTTCTTAAATCCATTCTACATCATTTTCATCCACAATCGTAGTATGAATCCCAAATACATTCTGAAGCTGTTCCTTTAATGTGGTACGCCGTCTTGCAGTATCTACGGTATCTATTGCTAATCGGACTGCTTTCTTCTGACCATAGGTAACCACTTTTAATTTTGCTCTGGTAATAGCAGTGTAGTATACATTTCGCTTTAACATAACATAATGTGACATGTGCGTACATACTAAAACTACCTTTGCTTGAGATCCCTGTGCTTTATGTACGGTAAATGCATATCCAAGTGTAAGATATTTTACTTCATTCTCGGTGTATGTCATGTAAATATCACCATCATCATGGGGATATATCACACGTAACGTGGTGCAGCCATCATCATCTTTTGTAATGGAAAGTAATTTACCAACATCTCCATTTACTACGGGTTCACCAGCCATATTCGTGGTATTTTTCAGATTTAATACAATATCCCCTTCCCGTAATAATAGATCCCCAAGTTTAAATTCTGCTTTTTCTATGGTGGGTGGATTGATAACATCCTGAATCCTTCTATTTAAAATATGTACTCCTGCACTATTCTTCTTAAAAGGAGATAACACCATTACGTTGTCAACCCCATATTCGTCTGCATAACGTAGATAATCTGCAACAATAGCATCTTCACATTCTTGTAAGGTCTCACATTCGCACATTTGGAAATCATCATCAAATGTCAAATTATGACTGCCTCTTCGAATAGTCATTGCGTTTTCATAAGGAGTCGAACCCTGTGCCTGTCTGTAAACTCTACGGAGCACGGTAACAGGAATAGCAGTAGATTCGATCATATCTCGTAAAACCGCACCAGCAGAAACAGAAGGCAACTGCTCATCATCACCACAAAGGACAACAATACAACTTTCATCAATAGAAGAGAAGAGCTGACATGCACATCCAATATCTAACATAGAAACCTCATCGATTACGACCAATGCATCACTGACTATACATTCAGGAGGTTGAGGAAAAGGAATCTGCTGTACCGGTAAATGAAATCTGCTATATGCTGTGTGAGCAATCTTGCCGGTAGATTCCCGCATACGTGAAGCTGCTTTGCCGGAAGGTGCTGCATAGATCTCATCTTTATTTGGATAAAGATAATTAAATACATAAGATATTACCTGTATCTCTGTGGTTTTTCCGGTACCGGGAGGGCCTACAATTAAAGATAATCCATTCGTAAAAGCTTTCATTACAGCTTCCTTTTGTTCCTCACATAAGGTGATACCCAGTTCTTCTTCTGCCAGGGAAATGCCATTTTCAATTCTTTGATAGGAAACAGGTAATGGTCTGGATAAAGCATGTAATCTTTCCGCAATCTTAGCCTCTAATTCATGCGTTCCTTTTTTTTGTATTAAAGTTTCGGTACGTCTGTCGTTATTTGTGATCGTGGTCGCTATATATACACCATTTTCAATAAGATGCTGTAATTGCGTATGGATTTCCGAAAGTGTGAGAGTAGATTGCCTTAATAAGGAAAGTAACACATTTTCCATATCTTCCATTTTCATAGCGGTAGATCCACTGGGTTCATTCTCACAGATAGTACTCCATTTGCCATTTTCATTTTCAGAAAGTACAAAATTTGCAGCATAAACAAATCGTTCTGGATTCCGTTCATAAGTCTCATTTTTCGGGCCTAGTGCATCTGCCATTTGGAAGGAAATACCGGAGATCGCACATAATTTATAAGGATATTCCCGCAAATATTGTTCTGCATAGGCACCATACATATCATAAGCACGTAAAGCATAAGAAGCTCCTAATCCATGCTTTCCAAATTCCATAATAAGCTGTCTGGCACCACGGGTAGCAAGATAGGATTCTCTGATATGATTTGCCTTTTTCTTGGAAATTCCTTTTACTTCTACGATTCGCATAAAATCACGATCCAAAATATCCAGAGTTTCCGTACCAAAATAATCCACAATTTTTTTTGCTGTGGTTTTTCCAATACCTTTAATCTTTCCGGAACTCAGATATTCTGCAATAGAATCTTTATCCGTACCAATATGTTCCTCGAAAGATGCTGCTTTAAACTGTAATCCATATTTTGGACTATGGGTCCATTCACCATCAAATATATAAGTTGCCCGTTTTACAGCAGGCAGATAAGAACCTGTTACGGTAAAATCACCATTTTTCCCATGATAACAGGCAATACACACACCTTTTTCCGGATGTGTCCAAATTACATTTTTTAATTTTCCGGATACTTTTTCCATAATTCGAAACTCCTCTTTTTTGCTGTTAGGGGATGTCCTTGTAACATCCAGTGTAAAATAGGTAAAACAAAACGTGATTAAAATACATCAATAATATGCGGGTTTTAGATTAAATTTGTAGGGTTCATTTTTTTCCGCCTGTATGTAAAGGTCTTCTAGGGTGGACCTGCAAATCCGATCGGAACTCCAGCCAAAATATAATTCGGAAGACTACCTTTCAAATGACTACTTAGGAATTTCATCTCTTTTCTATAATTAGATTTAGGTAATTCCTTTGCAGACCGAATGATTCGAAGTAATCTCTTTTTTATACTGTATGGTATGACTGCAGGTAATCTTTGTAGGAGACCATGCAGGTCATCTGTATCAGTCATCGCATCCAGTAGCATAGAAGTGTGAGGGATGACTACTGCGAATGAGGTAGACGAAGGAGCAGTAGGAGGGACGAGCACCGCAGGACTTATCGGGCGCCTTCTGTTTGCAATCGAAATTCTGGCTACTGCATCATTTACTGCTAAATATTTCAGATCCCGTTTTAAAGTGGAAATCGAAACACCAAGCTCTTTGCAAATTTCTGAGGATTTTGTTTTTAAAGTGATAAGATATGCAACACGATTTCTGCGTTTTTGCATTTTCTGAAATTTTGCAAGTCCCAAAGCGATTTGTGCTTCTCGTTTCGTCTCATATCTTTTTGCATCTTTTTGCTTTTTGCTTAAACAACAGAAAGTATCTACCGGCAAATCCAATGTCTGACAAATGGTAATATCTTTAAAACTATAAGCTTTTATCTGACGAAATCTGCTGATAACATCTTTTTCCGATAAAGGATTGCAAAGGCCATGATTAAATTTCAAAAGTAACTTTACGCAGTCAGAGGCATCTTTTGCCATACCAAGCTGTAAATAAGCACATCCAACAAAGAAAAGTAATCTTTTTCTACCAACCTGTGGATCCTTTTGCAGAGATTCGAATAATGCAAGTCTGCGTTCCCATAAACGATAGCTGTTAAATCCACCTGCAATTTTATGTTTCTTTTCGTAATTTACTTTCCAGGTGTCATACCAGGTATCTCGACATGCAGATTTATCAGTTTCGTTTGTCAAAACATATTCATCGAATACTTCCTGCATAGACATACGTTCATTGGTAATCTTTTTAATCTTAATGGTAGACCCGTCTTTGGTGTTTACAGATCCTGGAATTCTGAAAAAGCTGGTAGGTGGATTACTTTCTGCACCAAAGCTTTCATTTCCAAAAGATAATTCATTATTGATGCGGTCTACAAATACTTTTTGTAAGAAACGGTATCCCTGTAATAATTTTGTACGCTGTGTGGGAAAAAGTCTCAGTGGCTCTTTAAACAGATAAATCATACGTAATCTATGACCATATTCCACATAATTCGGAGTAGGTAATTCCACATTTTCCATAATGTAGTCATACATATCCAAAGGAGCAATGGATTCATTTTTATAATCCACATCGATACTCCAGGCATAGATATTTGCTAATTTATTTTCCGTGCGTTGTGCATGATGCTTGGTAGAAAAGGTTGCAAAGGTAAAATAACAATCTCTGTAATCATGTCTGGCAAGTTCTGCATAAAACGCATCGGTATCTGTTTTATTCACATTAAAGAAGGATTGTTCTGCATGTCCCTTTGTACCGGAACGAAGCACAATACATCCATCTGCATCGGTAGCAGTGGAAAATATATCCTTCATATATGCAGTGATCGTGCGATATGGTACAAACTCTTTTCGCATAAATGGTTTTGCTGCAACATTTTTCCGCATAAACAATCCTCCCTTCCGTTAATTTTGTTTGCACTTACATATGTCAAAAAAATCCGTAATTTTTACGATTTTTGATACCAAAGAAAGACGAAATATTTCGGGAATTTTTGGTAAATATTTTTTTCATTTTTCACCATTTTTTGAAAAGTTTTTGACATAAGTAGATAAGACCGCAGATCTATGTTCAAAGATTTGCAAAAACGAGAGGAGAGTAACTATGCAGAAAAAGCTTTGCACATTGCTGTTATCCATAATGACAGTAAGTATGTTATCCGGATGTGGACGTACAGCAAATGAAAAAGAGGAAATTCAGGATTTAACCGAAAATGGAGAGGTTTCCTGGCAGACAGCGACAACGGGTATCGATGAGACTGGTAAGAAATTCGAAAGTAATCTGGTATCGGGAAATTATTACGTATTACATGATGGATTTTATTATCCACTGGTAAGTTATGTAAACAATTATGAAGGCGACAGTCCCGATGAGATTGTAGATAAAAAAAGACAGCAATACTTTACCACAGAAAATGAGATTGAAATTCCAACTCTATATGATGGAGATCAGTTAATTTATTATTCCACAGACACCTTGTTGGACACCATCACTTGGGAAAGATATTACGACATTGGATATACCATTGGTTGTTACAACATCAAACAATTAACAAATAAGAGAGCTTATCTGATGACAGACTCAGGAGATGACATCTGCATCTTACCGGACAGTGAGTTATACGATATTTATAACCTTGGAGTCACACAGACGCTTTTAGATAAGATTGGTGATACGACTATCACGGATGACATGATAGAAGATGGTCTGATTAAACCGGAAAATCTACAAAAGTCGAGTCAATATGATTTGGAAGTATATGCAGGTACTTATTATAACCATTATCTGACAACCGCAAATATGCATGCGTTCCGAGCTTATGAATTGTACGCATCGGTAGAATATGAAACCTTACGTGACTGTTTTTACAAAGTAGAAATTCCGGAATATTTTGTGACTGGATATTATGACGTCAATGGAATGGGTATGTTCCGGTTAGTAAGAGGCACCAGTTATTCCGAAAATACAGATTTTAACGAACAGGTATTATTTCCGGAAATAGATACCTCCTCACCGGATTATGATCCCAATGAATATGTGGCTCCAAGAATTTATTCTACTTTCGAAGAATTAAATCGTTTCAGCACGAATGTGGAAGGTGCACTTGGTTATGTAGATGAGGATGCCAAAGAGGAAGAAAACGAAGCAGAAGAAGCAAAAAAGGTAGATGTCACAAAAGCAAGTAAGAAACAGGTAGAACTGTATTTCCCGGCAGAAACTGATTGTAGTGTGACAATCAAATCTGCTACTACGGAAAGCACCGGAGATATTTATATCAGTATCGGTAGTTCCATCGTAAGAGTTCCTTGGGATAGAGTATCCGGATTATATACCGCAGATGTAAAAGCAAAACGAGAAGCCAGAACAGGCACTTTAACGATCACCGGTCTGTTTACCTCTTATGACATTTCCTTGGTCGGCTGTGAACAATATACCGGACAGGATGGTGCATCTGCTGAGAGTACAGAGGAAGCAACAGAAGAGACTACAGAAGAAACTACTACCACAGAAGCAGCAAATTAAGGGGGTACGGAGAATGTATAGCGTACTTATGGATGCAAAAACAAAAACGTACTTTATGGATCCGGGACAGGCATTATTTCATGCCTTTTCCGATCCTTCCCAGGCAGAAATCAGGAAAAAGAACTCGAGACTGGTGGAAACAGATATTGATGATGTCAGAGAATTGGAAACCATGTTATATAATGCCGGATTCTTCCGTGGATATTTAGATGGAAAACCTTACAGATTATCCAAACAGCGGATTTATTTTTATGACAGAAATCCCAATGAGATTGCTTATGCCCAATATCAGATGACAAAGGATGAAAAGTATCTGGAATTACTGAAAAAAAATAAATTATATACGCTTTGTAAGATACAGGATACTTCAATTTATTTCCCAACAGTTCCCTTAGAAAATGGAGAAAAAGCAGTACTTACCTATACTTCATTAAAACGTATCTCACAAGAAATGCGGGATAAATATGATGGCTGGCGTACCGTACATATGAATTTTGATGCCAGATACATTATCAATGGGGAAGTACTTTTAGATATATAAAAATACCACAAGAACAAAGCACAGGAGGAGAAAAATGGCTGGAAATATTGGTACAAATGTAACCACAGACGGCTCTAGCGAAATGAATCTGCTGAAATCCATTTTATCTGAGATTGAAAAATGGATCGATTCTAGAGAAATGACAGAAAAGGCACAATTAAACAAAAAGATGGCGGAATATCTATTACAGGATAAAGTTCCCATTTGTGCATCTGTCCCCGGGAAAAACGCAAAAGATCTGGAAAATCTGATCATTGCACAGGGGATGCCTTACATTTCCTTTAAAAATGAAGCGAGCGGAGATTATCTGTTTATCGTAAGGGAAGAGGATAAAGAAAAATTTGAACAGTTACAAAGAGAAGCCTTTTCCAAAGATGGCAGCCTATTCCGTAGTCAGACAGAGAAAAATATGCTGGAAGTTGGCTTACATGGAAAAGAAAAAGAAGTCATCAAATTAACTGTAAAAAACAGAGCAGAAATGTCTATGTTACAGGCGAAACTGGCAAATCAAAATATCGTATACGGTGTTTGTGAAATTGATGGAGAACAAAGTATTGTCATTTCTCCGGATGACCTTGCCAGATTAAATGGAAAAGACCTGATTTCCTTTGAAATGGAATGGGCAATGACACAGACTTATGCGGGAAAAACGTTCGGCTTTGGAGAAAATGAGAATGACATGAATCTAAATAAACTCCGGAAAGCTCAGGGCGCATTTGATGAAGATCAAATTAAAACACTTTTAAACAAAGAAGACTGTGTGCTTACCGATGTCAAAGGAAATTCCAATTATTATATCGAAAAGAATAAGGAAGTCATCACCGTCTATAAAAAGGATGAAAAGGGTGAATGGCAGCAGGAAGCACAACTGGATGGAAAAGATGGCAGAGAAGCTTTTGTAAGGAACTATGCCGCAAAAATTACAGATATGTACGCATACGAAGGCGAGGAGCTGCAGGATGGCTACGATCATACCAAGATGAGTAAGCCGGAAGCACAGGCAACAATTCCTGATGACTTTAAGAGACCTACAGCTGCACAATTATCCCCCAAAGACAGAGCAATCAAAGAAATCTGCGATCATAGATTCCAAGGAGAAGGCGGTTTACTTTCCGTCATTCAGAAAAAAGCGATCAATAATGTCAAAGATAGATATTCTGAGAATGCGATCAAATCTATGACGAAGGTACAACTGCATGATCTGATCAAAGCAGAGACAAGCAGACTGTTAGATCCCGCAAATGCAAAGGAAACACCGGAATATCAGGCATTCTTAGAAGAAAGCACCCTTGAATTTTCTCAGGAGGAAAGATATAAGTTCTGTGAAGAGATGTCTGGACACTTCAAAAATGAGCATGAACACGATGATATGGAAGTCGAAGTAAACCGTGTCAAGATTAAGGATAGATTAAGAGAAATCCTGCAAAAAGAAAAAGAACGCGAGCAGAAAGAAGCAGAACGTATACAGAATAAGGAACAGACAGAGAACAATAAGGCACAGGACGATAAGACACAAGATGATCAGGAAAAAGAAAGAATTGGTGCATTTGATTAATGTGACACAATTTCTTTCCTGCCAGGGAATGGGTGTAGTGGCAGGGCCGCCACTACGCCCTAAAGAAAACTTAAGAGGGAGATAGAAAATGGCGAAAAAACAGCAAGGTTTAAGAAAAGAAAAAACCATAAAAGAAAAAGAAGCCGACTTACTCCGCACTACGGTAGCGAGTACAATTTTTATGATGATCATCATCATTTATGTCGGATGGAATGTGCAGGCATATGCCAGTATGCAGAATTCCAGAGATACGAATATCATGGATTTATTTTCCGGAGCAATCGAGGAAATGACAAAAGATCCATTGTATTTCTTACCCATTAATTATCCATTTTATAAATCCATACTGATTTCTTTATTTGCACCATTATTTTCATTATTAGGATACACAATGAACAAACTGCGTGTACACCATGATGTAAACACCTTAAAGGGATCATCCAAATGGGCAGATATTCCATCCTTAATGCATAAATTTGCAGAATGGGAGAAAAAGGGAAATAAAGAAGATTATCATCAGGCATATGGAAATATCATCTTATCCAAAAATGTACAGATTTCTACCAATATTAAGAAACATTTCCATGCATTAAATGTGTTAGTTATTGGTGAAACTGGTGGTGGTAAATCCCGTTTTATCTTAAAGCCAAATTTATTGCAGATGAACTGTAACTTTGTAGTCACTGACCCGAAAGGTGCTATTTTACAGGAATGTGGAGAAGCCCTACGCCGTTTTGGTTATCATGTAAAAGTATTCGATTTGATCAAAATGGGAGACTGTGATCTGTATAACCCTTTGAAATATTGTAAAAAAGAGTCTGATATTAAAAAGGTAGTACAGGCATTTATTAAGAACACAAATCTGGATAGTAATGGCTCCGGTAGTAAAGACCCTTTCTGGGATGATTCCATGAATGCATTCCTTTGTGCATGTATCGGACTTTTAACTCAGAAACCGGAAGGTAGCGATGTGCCTTATGCAAAGATTGATGATGTTATCGGTGGTAAAGACGCACCTCACTACGAAGCTTGTTTCGGTAACCTTTGTGAATTTACCCGTATGGCAAACCATGCATATAATCCACAGACCAGCCCGATTCAGTTGATTGAAGGAGCTTCCGCAGGGAATACCAAAAATAATACCGCAACCGGATCTGATTTAGCCGTAATCTTCGAGAATTTACGAATTTATGAATCTAAGAGACAGGATTGTAGTCCGGATGAAATTGTAAAGCCCTATTGTTTAAAAGAATGGGAAAACTTTAGAATCGCACCGGAAAAGACATCTACTACAATTCTGATGACTACCGCAGTAAGAATGGATGCATTTAATATCGAGCAGGTAAAGAACTTAACGAATACCGATACAATTGACTTGTATAATTTCCCGAAAGAGAAATCTGTATTATTCGTAATTACACCTACCACAGACTCTACCTATAACTTCTTGGTATCCTTCCTTTATACGCAGATGTTTGACATTTTGTATAATACCGGTACAGAATCTGCGGGTACAGAAACTTTAAAATTATCAAATGGTGAACTGGTGAAGTATTTTGACGCCACACAGGTAGAAGCCGGAGAATCTGCTGAATTTAAGGAAGCATTAAAATCTGCCACATATGAAAGAGTAGAAGTTACCGGAAAACAGCAAGGCGAAAGAGAAGTTAAAAATAAGAAGGGTAAGAAAAAGAAAGTCAAAGTTACTTTGGACGATGCTTACTATGATATCAAATTAGCAGATGGCACTTGGATTTCCAGACGTCCCACGGAAAGTGAAGCTAAGGAATATATTAACGCACTGAAAAATGTAAAAGTGCAGCGTGGTAATGGTAATGCAGTACCGTTCCATACAAGATTTTTGCTGGATGAGTTCGTAAATACCGCAGAAGTACCGGAATTCGATCAGAAGCTTTCCACCATGCGTTCTTATGAAATCAGCTGTACCGTTATTATTCAGTCTATCACACAGTTAAAGGAAAAGAGAGAAAAGACTTATGAGACCTTTGATGGTAACTGTCCTGAATTTGTATTCCTTGGTGGTGACGAGAATGCGAACAACGAATATGTAAGCAAAAAGCTTGGTAAACAGACCGTGCGTGGTTACAATAATTCGATTGGTAGTAAAAACAGTGTAACCTCTTCTATTAATGTAGAAGAAAGAGACCTGATGAAACCGGAAGAACTTGGACGTTTACCTTTCGATGAGCAGATTGTTATCCTTTCCCATGAAGATCCGATCAGAGATAAGAAATATGATTATCCTTCCCATAAGAATTACAAATACACATGGGATTATGCATGTGAATGTGGATTGGATAAGGTTTATCGATTTGATCGTAGTGAGTATAGTAAGGTTGCAACAGATTTCAAAGCTATCTGGATTCCACAAAAGGCAGTTGCGGTTCCAAATATCATGGCATTAACAGACGAACTTTTCAAACTGCATATGTATACGCAGGATAATGCAGAAGCGAAAAATGTTGCTGTTGAAGGCTATAAGAGACAGAGTTTTGAAGATAGTTCCAGTGCAGTGGTCTGGGGCTAAATAAGAAAAATAAGTAAGAGATAGATAATTCGTGATAATAGGTTAGAGAATGATTTTAAATGATTATTTAACTTAAGATTATGAAAAGTCTATCTCTTTTTTATATAAAAATTCCAAAAATCGTAAAAAATCAAGAATTTTTTGACATATATAAATAGCTAATAGATATGCAAAAAGAGGAAATAGACATGAAGAAAAAGGAAATTTATGGAACTATTTTAAAAAATGTGCAGATCATCAAGCAGGGAATTATGACGGAACTTGCAGATGAATTGCCATTTGGTATCACAAACACTGCCGCAGTATCAGAATTGGAATCTCTTGCTGACATTAACGGAATCGTTATGAAAGAACTGCATAAACATGGAGAAGCCTATTTACCAGTAGATGGAAAGCCGCAGTTTGTAGCAATGGAAGTGAATGGAGAACGATATATCAGCCATATTTCCAAAGTGGAAGAAGTGGATGTGCAGACAAAAGCAAAAGATATTCCGCCTGCCAGGGAAGAGGTCCTACCCAAAAGAGAGGAAACTCTGGTAGCACCTGTGCATATGTCGATACCCGTACCAGCACCTGTAACAGAGGCACCTGTAAAAGACACCCCCCTAGCAGAAACAGAAAACTACGATTTTGTATCACACGTAGAGGAGTCCGCACCTGTGGAGGAACCGATTCAAGAGGAGAATTCCATGCCAGTAGAAACACCGGTATCTGAGGAAAGTACAGAGGAAACTACTCCTATGGAAAACACCACACCTGTGGAGGAACCAGCGGATATGGATGAAACAGTTGCCATGCCAGAACAGAATTCCGTAGAGGATGAAGTACAGGAAATTCCACCAATTCCTGCGCCTCAGATCATTGGAGAGATTACTTCCTTACCCAATATCAATTCCATGCAGAAAGCAGAAATCTTTACAGAAGAAAAAGAGAAATCAATCGATGAATTCGTATATGATATCCGCCGTATTATGGTCAGTCATATGGGTAGTGCACCGGAAGAGATGCAGTTCTTTATCGCTCCGTTAAAGATTTATAAATATAGCTGTACTGCTGCACCGATTGTAGTCAGTGTTTATTACAGAGGAAGATATTATAACTTCTCATCTTATGACAAGATTGAAGACGGCAGAAATATGGTCAGTGCAGAAATAAACGAATATTATTTCCTGATCCGTGGCTTCTTTGATGAAAAGGGACGTTTCTGCTCTACGATTCAGACCACAGGAATTTCTGCAAATCAGAATGACAGAATTAATGTAATCAGTTCGGATGCACATCATCCCACAGGACCTGCCGTTGGAAATGGACATTTGAAGTTCAGATTTAATGGAGACGATGGAGATGGCATCATTGAGGTATTTCCGAGAGAACCCGGAGAAGATGAGTATCTGTTAGTCATCCGATATGGTGAATTTTTGGATTATCCGATTATTTCGAAATCCCCTGGTGGAATTCAGAAGTATCGCTTAGTAAATGATGGAATGAACAGTGAACTGGTCTGTGTATGGAATGGGGATATCCTATCTGCGGAGATTGTTCCCGTATAAAAATAGAAAGGAAACACAAAGAATGGATTTGGGAAATAATGTAACACTGATAGGAGTCCTAAAAAAGAAAGAGAAGCATGCAAATAATCCGGATATCAAACGTCCGGTATTAGAATTAGAAATCGTGTATTTTGAAAAAACCGGAGAGGTATGTCTGTGTACTGCAGACGTACTTCTTTCGGACATGTTACTTTCCAAAAATGTCGTTGGATTTAGTACCGGAGAGATTTTATTAGTCACGGGTACGATACATAACGATGCAAACGGATTATATGTAAATGCAAATACGATGCAGAGATTACTACCTGCGACAAAAAAGACAAGGACCCAGGCGATTGCAAGGTCAGAACTTTTACGATTACCGGCGCCTATCAATATGACAGTTTTAACAGGGGTATATATTGCAGAAGAGGAACAGGGTTATTTAAACCGAAAAAGATCTGCTTATCTGCGTGGGGACTTAAAAATCGAAGATAGTATTTTAACAGAGACCATACAGGGACAAATGGAGTCCGGAAAAGAATACGTCTGTATGGGACAAATTGCAAAGAACAAAAATAAAGATACGGTCTTTTTAGTATCTGATTATAGAGAGGTGAAAAACAATGGCTAATGTACAGGACGTACAGGCACAAATCTTTGAAGAGATTAATGATCCCAGTAATAAGATTATGCTGCAGGTACAGAAAAAACAGATTAACCGTGATAAATATTTAAAAGAAATTGAAGCCAGATGTAAAAAAGAGGGTCTATCTGAGGAAGAAGCAGAAGATATTGTATATCTGGTAGATAAATCTCTTTGGGGATTTGGTATTCTGGATGACTTAATTTCAGACCCTGATATTTCGGATATTCGACTGGTTTCCGAAAATTGTATACGAATCAAGAAAAATGGTAAACGTATGGATGCCGGAATTAAGTTTGCATCCAAAGCAGAATATGAAAGATACATTGAGTTTATTACAAACCGTAACAATACGAACGTATCTATTCAGAATGCAGCACAGGTATTTACCGATAAGGATTCCAGCAAAACAGATATTTTAAGATTCTCTCTGGTATCTGATCTGTGTAATACCAATGGTCGTCCAACTTTGCTTATCCGTAAAATTCCAAAGGTAAAGAAAACTTTTGAAACATTAATCAACCAGAAATTTTGTACACAAGAACAGGCTACATATTTAAAAAAGAGATGGGAAGATGGAAATGGTATTTTAATATGTGGACCTAATGGATCTGGTAAAACCACATTAGCGAACGCATTGTTGGAGTCTACCCCAAAGGATAAGAGTGCTGATATTATTCAGGAATCCGAAGAATTATTCTGTGAATCTCATCCAGAAATGATTTTCCGCAAGGTAATTCCCGCAAGAAATGGTAGTGCGATTGCATATAGCTTAAAAGACCTTGCAAGACTGGCACTGATGGAGTCCTTCGATATTATTGTTGTAGGTGAGATTAAAGGCGATGAAGCAGCAGAGTTATCTTATGCAACTTATACTGGATCTCAGGCGATGACGACAGTACATAGCAATTCTGCAGAAGAGGGCTATGAAAAATTGATTGACTATGGCTTGGATGCACAGCCGAATCGTACCAGAGAGCATTTTGCAAAGCAATTAAAAGCTTTGAATACCGTAGTATTTGTAAAGGACTATAAAATCAAACAGATTTTGGAAGAAGACGGATTCGATAAGGTAAATAGTAACTATATCTTTAAGGAGGTGCAGGTATAATGTCAACAATTATGGAATTATTTAAAACTGCCTTTATCCCTGCAGAATTTAATGCACTGGGTATTGTTACCTTAATATTCCGTATTTTGACATTGATATCTTGTGCTACACTTATCATATTTTTCGGGAAATATCTGATTCAGTACCGTGTATTCGAAGGTTTTTGGGCAAAACTGACCGGTAATATGCACGAGTATGACCGTATTAAGAGACAACAGTTAAAGAAAGATATTGCTGCAAGAGAAAACAGTTTTAGTAAAGAAAAGACAAAAATGAGTTTCATCGGAAAGATTTACGCTTTGATCACGGCATCCGGTATCATCGAAACAGTTCCCGGGTTTTCCGAGTCAGCTTTTTTAGCAACCTTGATTGCATTAGTACTGATCATTTTTACCGTAGTATCTTTTTTCAGAAATGCCATCGTTGGACTGGTATTTGCAGCAGTATTTCTACTGATTACATGGTATACATTGGACCTGATTGCATATAACCGAAAAATGAAACTGGAAAAACAGTTGTTACAGTTTACGAATGCCTGTGCATCTGCATCCTTACAGTATTCGAATATCATTGATATTTTTGGTGCGATTTATGACCAGTTTGAATCTCCGTTAAGAGAGGGGCTGGAAGCATGTTATGTCGAAGCAAAGAGTGATAATGATAAAGAGGCTGCAATTAAACATTTGCAGGAAAAATATAATTCTTCACAATTTAATTTTGTAATCGATAATTTACAATTATGTTCCTCGGTAACCGGTGATTATTATTCGGTTTCCAGAGATATTTCGGAAACGATATCCATTTATAGCCAGTCGCATGAAAAGAAACGTACTTTGCTTCGAAATGCAAAGGTAAATATTTCCTTGATGTTTGTTATAGCATTAGGTATTTTATACAGTTTGTCCATCTTTGTAGGTGGTATCTGGAATATTTTATTTAACACTACGGTTGGAAATATTGTAGGATTGGGACTTATTGTTGTATTTTTCTATGGTATGAACCTAAAGACAGAAAAGTAAGGGGGAAGTAGACATGATAGGAATTTTATTAAAGATACTCACTTATCTGGTAATGCTTGGCATCTGTGTCTGCTTCTTCTTAATTATCAGCAAAATTGGAAAAAGTGCAGAGGGTGCTGGTAGAAAAGCAACCGAGAGTATTGATGATGTTTTTAAAAAGAGGGGCCTTATGGACAAATATAAGACCACTTTATCGAAACAAGGCATTATGTATCGGGTAGGGAATTATGATATGAATCCTTCCTGGTATGTATGTGCGAGATTAGGAGTCGGAGTATTATTAGGGCTTTTGATGTTTGCACTAACTGGAAATGGAATCTTATTCCTGCCAGGGATGGTCTTTGGTTTTATTGCAACAGACATGTATTTCAAAGCACAAAATCAGTCAGACAACAAAGCAATGATGATGGATCTGTATAATACCTATGCAAACTTAAAGATTCAGATGTCTTCTGGAGTATATTTAACGGAATCTTTGGAGTATTCCCATAAGGTTGCACAAGATGACAGATACAGAGAAGCATTAGGAGAGTTGATTTTAAATTTAAGTGATAAAACAATTTCCATGCAAAGATCTGTGGAAATTTTTAAAGACAGATTTGATTCAAGAGAAATCGATAAATTATGTGCACTGTTACACAACTGTGTAGTATATGGTATTTCAGATTCCTATGCAAACGATATCATGGGTGAAATTCAGGGCATTATTTTAGCATCTACACTGGAAAGTGAACATGATATTGAAAATAAAGCAGGTATGGTAAACTTTATTTTCTTTGCATTGATCATTGCACTGGTAGGATATACCGTATTTACAAATTTCTCAGGATTGGATTTGTTCTTCTAAGAAAAAGAAAAGAAAAAAAAGAAAAGGGAGTTTTTAAACTTCCTTTTTTGTTACGTTAAAAACTGAAAAAATTTCATTTTTTTAAAAATAATTTTCAAAAATTGAGAAAAATCAAAAAGTTTTTTACATAAATAAGGGAAAGATATGAACGCCAAAATGGTTCATTTTCATATTGTATTTTTTAAAACATAGGAAGAAAGGGGGAACCACTGGTGAACTTAGGCAGATTTGACAGAAAGAACCGAGAAGCCAATGAGGAAGCTGCAGATATTCAGAAAGAGGTAGTACATGGTGTTTTGAGCATTGTAGAGGAAGAAGGTACCGTAAGAATAGATCTTTCCGGAAAGATTGATGCTTCAAACTATGAATCCATTCAGACAACATGTATAAAACTACTGGAGAAAGATACCGTAAACAGTTTTGTTTTTGATATGGATAAGGTAACTTATGTATCCAGCGCAGGTTTAAGAATGTTTTCAGCAATCAACCGTAAGTGTATAGAGTTAAGTAAGTCTTACCGTCTCACACAGATGAGTGAATCGTTGTTTAAGATGTTCCAGATGACTGGATATGCATCTGCTTTTACCATTGATGTAAAAGAGGAGTAAATCAGACTTATAAAAACAAAAGGAGAAAATAAAGATGAATAAAGTAAAGAACGCATTCGTAAACGCACAGACTAAGTTTATGTGCCGTATGGCAGGAGTTCCTACTGAGCAGGGTGATCACCTGTTGGAGGTACTGGGTACTATTATCATCGCAGTCGTAATCCTGATCTTCTTCCGTAAGCAGGTTATCGACCTATTCAATGGCGCAATTTCTAACACAACTAAGAGTGTGAATGATATGTTTGGCAATGTCTAAAATATCATAAAATATAATATCCGCATTATCATTTGGAGCAATCTTATGGTAATGTGGATATTGCATATCAAAAAGACAAAGGAGTTTTATCTTTTCATGAAATGTAAGATACCTTTTTTGAAACATCAAAAAATTTCATATGAAAAATATTGTAAGCATTATGCGTATGGAAACATAATAGATTTAATGGGTAGTCTTATTGTCATGATGTTTTGTTTTGCTTTGATTTTTGCCATGATGTGTTATGGAAAATTAACGGAAATGAAGCTTTCCATTGATGAGGTTTGTAAAACCTATCTTTATCAGATGGAACAGGAAGGATGTCTTACCGTAGAAAATCAGGCAGATATGATTGATGATCTGGTTGCTTTGGGAGTAAGAACAGATTCCATTAAATTTGATGGTACGACCAATCTTGGTACAAATCAGGCCGCATATGGAGATAAAATGAGATTGATCACCACAGTAAATTTTACAAACCCATTATATACAATGTTAGCCAGAGAAACCAAAGGAGATGATCCGATGTTATTTGTAGTAGAAAAAGGCATTTTATCACCGGAGGTAACCTATACAGTCGATATGACAGCTACTGCGAAATGGTAGGTCAACCAACTCGGTAATTGAATTACCGAGCATGAGAAAGTTTATTTAACGGTCTTCATGTAAGGAATTCAGTTTGGTTGAGTAGCTTCCTGTCTAAATATTTCTATTCGGACAGGATGTTATCTGTGTCATGGCGGCATCGTGCGCTTCTCCAACACGTAGCCCGCCGCCGGTGGTTAAACATGCAACCCGAGAATAAAGCAAGTGCTGCTGGCAGCACAAGCACAGATAACCAGGCGAGGAGACGTAGGGACATCCACATAACAAGGGCGTAACAGCCACAAAAAAGGAGAAACTATGGTAATTGCATTAGATAGACACAAAAAACCGCTTGGTTTTGTAATAGAGCGGCGGTGCAGAAAACTGCTTGAAGTACGGCGAGCCGTATTTTACAGGCATTATCCTGCAGTCATTATCCTAAAGGATGTGGATGCACGGAATATATACAAACTGCCGTCATACCGGATCAAAATTGATCCAGGTGCAGTACATACCGGCATAGCCATAGTATGTAACGAAACGAATGAAGTGATGTATTTTCTTCAGATCGAACACCGTGGAAGCGAAGTAAAAAAAGCACTGATAACAAGGAAGCAGACACGCAGAAACCGGCGTAGCCGGGAAACACGCTACCGCAGGTGTAAGTTTAAAAACGGTGGAGATTTTGACAGTAGCCGAAAAAACGGATGGCTTCCGCCAAGTGTAAAGAGCACTGCAGATAATGTTATCCATTGGGTAGAAAAACTGTGCCGGTATATCAATATCACAGAATGCAGTTTTGAAGCAGTGCGGTTCGATTCACAGCTGATGGATAACCCGGAGATTGGGGGTGAAGAATATCAGCAGGGTACACTGTCCGGCTATGAACTGAGAGAATACCTTATGGAGCATTTCCGCCATACATGCCAGTACTGTGGCGGAGAATCCGGGGATCCGGTCCTAGAATGGGAACATAAGATTCCACGTTCAAGAGGTGGTTCTGACAGTGTAAAAAATGCAAGCCTTGCCTGCAGCTGCTGTAACAGAGACAAAGGTAACCGCACACTGGAAGAGTATCTTGAGGATTCAAAACATATTTCACCGAAAGGAAAAAGTGAGAAAGCACTCAACGAAGCAAGAATCAGCCATATATCAGGTATTCTTGAAAAAGGTACAATCTACGGAAGCAATCGTTACAGTGCATGGGTAAACAGCACCCGGAGATATATTGAAAAATATTTGTTTTTAATGTTTGACGATGTAGAATGTTGTTCCGGCGGAAGGACAAAATATAATCGCATAAAGCTCAAACTGCCAAAGGACCATCACTATGATGCTCTCTGCGTCGGCAGCGTCCCAAAAGAGGGTTATACAGACCGTACAAATAGTTACGTCCTGTATGTAAAAGCCACAGGCAGAGGAACTCGTTTCAGAGGACAATGTAACAGCTGCGGTGTCATTACCGTCAAATACAAAAACAACAGTAAACGTAAGTTTGGCTTCCAGACGGGCGACATAGTGCAGTTGAATAAGCCAAAGGGCAAAGATACCGGACAGTATACAGGCAAAGTCGCCGTCAGAAGCTCAGGATCATTTGACTTGATAAGGAAGGGTTGTAAACGTATAACTGCGAACTACAAATATTTTAGAATGATGCAGTATTCTGATGGCTATGAATATTTGGGTCCGTTACGCCCAATTCCTCACAGTGCTTAAAGAACCGTGTGTCATTGGAGGTTTTATCGTGAAACGATGGATTAACAATCAAATTGCAAAATATAAGAAAAAAGAGATTGCAATGGATACAGGAGATGGTATCAGTTATGCAATGTATTTTGTTGTTATCATTATGGGCGTGTTTATATTCGCCTTTCGTATCTTCCATTTCGATTTATTAGTTTTGGAAGAGACTTTGGAAAATAGATTACATGTCATAGAAAGTGCGGTAATTACATCTAATCAGGGCAGCATTATTGACGGAAAACGAAATGATCCCTATGAACGTGAATTAAAACGTATGCATATCATTACAGAGAGTGTTCCGGGAAATAATGCATTAATGGTAGGTACCAAAGAATACAATCAGGTTTATGCATTGGGCGCAATGTATGAAGAGACTTTTAAAAAAGAGTTTTCTTTAAAAAATGATGCAACCCCGGCAGACAGTAGTATTTTTACGAAATTATGTGGACCGGATGGAAAAATAATTTCCGGGGATGTCGTCACAATTTATGAACCTGTTTATGATATTACAGTCACCAGAGAGGATAATCCGGGTTATACAACAGAAACAGATAATAAATATGCAGATCAGAAATATAAATTCAATATTCATTATAATATTGTAAGCTGGATTCAATATGATCTGATTTTTAACAGTAATAATGAATTTCAATCTGCGACAAAGAAATTATTATCAACCACACCGAAATTATCAAATGGAGATGACTGTGAAGGCGCCACAATCGAAGCTACGGTAAATGTAAGTTTCAAAGGCGTAAGAAATTTATTTGCAGGCATTGATGGTGGTAATCCAAAAGTTACAGGAACAAAGGCAGACGGCACTGATTTTGGAGTTACTGATACCGGAGGAAAAGGAATGTTTGCAACGAAAGAGAGCATGGATGCATCCAGAGTTACTTATGATGTCACGGTAAAACAATCAGTAGATATTGTACTTGCCGATAAAGATAGACGAAAAAAGTAAAAGAGAGGTTATGAACAAAATGGAAAAGAAGCCAAAGATTCAAAAGATAAAACAGCCGAAAAAGAAAATTAAGGCAAGTAGTTTAGCTTTTGTATTGTTATCTTTAGTGCTTACTATTGCACTATTTTTTGGATTGGTATTGTTACAGAATGTCTTATCTGAAAAGATTGTTTATCAATCCGTGGTAGTAGCAAAGGAAGACATTCCGGAAAATACGATACTGACAATGGAAAATGCGGATATGTATTTAACCATGAAGAATCTGAATATTCTGGATATGACCAGTACGACATTAACAAGTGCGGATGATCTGCTGGGCAGAAAAGCAAGAGTTATGTTATCAAAGGGTGAATGTGTCACTTTAAAAGATTTCGAAGATGTAAATGCTTATACAAAGGACATTACAGATCCTGTTGAGGTATCTATTGAGATTGCCAGTGCAGCAAATGCAGACGGTGGTAAATTACGTACCGGAGATTTGATCAATATCACGATGATGTATACGAAGGACCAGTTAAATTATAGTGGAGCATCTTCAGGCGTAAGCACCAGTAAAGATATAGATGACAGTACAGGTAGAAACTGGTTTTCCGGATATGAATTGGAAGAGGATACCGATATTACTCCTGCTGAGGAAGAGAGCACTGCAGATGTAGAAAATACAGATGTAGAGAACCCCACTGAAACACCAGAACCTACTGCGACTCCTGCACCGATTACTCCTACGATTACCGATGTTACAGACAACCCTTACGAATATAAAATGAATGCTTACAATTATGACAGCTATTCGAAATATGTTATGGAAAATGTCTGTGTAAGTAAGGTATTGGATAGTAATGGAGCTGAGATTACATCTACGGATAAAGAATCCACAGCAAGTGTACTTATTTTTACAATTTCCAAAGCGGATGAACCTATTTTAAATGAAGCATTGGTAAACTGTACAAACATGAGAATTTCCAAGGTATTGGAACATCCGATAGTAGTAGATGTAAATGGTAGTTCTACTGTACAGGAAGATGCAGCCCCCGCGCAGGGTGAAGAAACAGAGGAGACAGAAGCAGATGAAACACTTAAATAAAGCAATTATCACACTTTCCGTTTGTGCCTTTCTTTTATGTGGTTGTGGGAAAGAGGAGGAGACAGTCGTAGAAACGATTGTCCCTACTCCTGAACCCGTGCAGTCCACGATTGAAGTGCAGATTGAACCGGATGTAACCATAGAGGAACATAAAGGCAATACCGATATTCATATTGAACAGGAAGAGACCATTCCTACTGAGGCATATGAAACAGAAACGCCGAGTGCAGAGCAGACGATAGAAGAAAGATTGTTTGATATTACTACGGAAGATATCCGTGATATGAACACTGAGGATTTCAAAACATATTTGCATGATGTTTATAAGTACCAGTCTGCTGAGTTTACTGAAGAAGACCTGGCATGGATTGGTGAGATGTCCGATGCCGATATTGCAGAAGCAAAACAGATTATGATTGATGAATTAAATAACGCAGAATAATATAGAAAATAGAGCAGATAAAACGCATTTGCTCTATTTTTTTGTATTTTTACGGAATTTTTTTACATATATAAATAGACATGTAAAAAAAAGGAGAATAAAATTATGGAACAGATAGGAAATCGAATTTCATTTGTAAAGGGATATACAAAAACAGAAAAGATTGCGATTAATACGAAAATTGACCGAATTTTGAAAGAGTTATCCGATATGCAGCTTGGACCTTGTTCTTTTAAGCTTAGTGAGGAAATAACATGTATATATTGTCAAAACAGTTTTCATTATTCTTCTGATAAAACAATGGGACTCACTTTCAAATATAAAGATTATGATGAGAATGATAGCGAGTATAGGAATGGTCACTATGATACCTATTCTGCAAAGAGTTTATTCATTACCGAATATGAAAGGAGACTCAGACAAGATTTATTAAATGCTAGAAAAGTCTTCGATCTTGATGAGAAATCCGTATTTGATATTACATATACCAGAGCAGATGGAATGGATACCATTTTGGAAGCAAAAAATGCTGGAGTCGATATTGATTTAACACCTTATTTAGAATTGCCAGATTTAACGGAAGATGAAATTGAAAGTTTTGTCAAAGTTGGATATGGATATGATATGTATTTAAAAGAGGGCATATCTGAAACGATAAAAAGTTGTATTTCTTATGCACTTACTGACAATTTATTTTTTATATACAAAGACGATATGCAAAAACTCTATGATTGGATTGAGAAAAATCCTGAGAAATGTCTCCTTCCGGAAAATAGACATCCTGAGAAAACGGAGGATATGCAGGAAGAGGAAGAAAAGGAAATATAAGTAAAAAAGATAGAGCAGATAAACCAATTTGCTCTATTTTTTATGCTATGATATAATAAAAAACATAATTAACATAGTGAGGAATAACATTGTGAAAGTATTAGTGGAAACCGAATTATCTGAAAAACAAATAAAGGAATTAAAAACCCTTAATATCAATGATCCCCTTTGTCCATTTAAAGTAAAAATAGAGTTAGATTATGGAACAAAAGTAATTTGTCTTACTGGAAGTATAAAGGAGAAAACACATGAAAAACAAAGTGAAACACACCGTAGCTAAAGCTACGGAGTGTCCTGTAATATTTTATGGTTTTTTATAAAATATTATGCATTGAAATTGGGGACGGGCATGAGAGATAAAGGAAAAGATAGTATGATCGATTGTATTGCGGAAACCTTTGGAGCGAAACGCATCGGAGACGTATTAGATTTTAGTGAATGCACAGATCCGGAAATCATAAAATTCTTTGAGGAACAGGAAGCCAAACAGAAAGCATTGGATGCAGAACAAAACGAGAGAGAATAATAGTCATGTGAGACAAAGAAAGTAGAGACTTTAAATAGTCTCTATTCAGACTGTAGACAAAGCTCCTTCCTGTGAGGGAGCTTTTCTTGTGTCATGACTGCAAAAATTATGTACTTACAAGCATATAAGAAGTAGTGAAAATGCCGTATTTACGGGACTTTTCACTACTTTTTTGGTATAATGAAAGTATCAAAATAAAGGCGGTGTTTCCTATGATGACACAGAA